>ERZ507021.41-NODE-41-length-115481-cov-50.8629_pt1 | contig 115481 bp, 122 predicted proteins | sample MGYA00512877_ERZ507021 | MGnify/ENA metagenome assembly ERZ507021 | reverse complement strand
GAGCAATGGATTGAAGCTCCATGTGTCGGCGGTTCGATTCCGTCTCGCGCCATTTTGTTGTTAAGCGGGTGTAGTTTAGTGGTAAAACTACAGCCTTCCAAGCTGTTGTCGCGAGTTCGATTCTCGTCACCCGCTTTACTTTGTAAGAAAGTAAAAACCAAGCAATAGCTTGGGCGCGTAGCTCAGGTGGTTAGAGCGCACGCCTGATAAGCGTGAGGTCGGTGGTTCGAGTCCACTCGTGCCCATTAATATTAATTTGGAGAATTACTCAAGAGGCTGAAGAGGACGGTTTGCTAAATCGTTAGGTCGGGTAACCGGCGCGGGGGTTCGAATCCCCCATTCTCCGTATAATTTCCAAGTTTGAGATGTCATCTCAAACTATTTTTTATATTTTTGAAGGTTTTGTCTATGTTCTTGAATCGATTCTTTAAAATTTTTAGTTTTGTGTTTGTTTTAACTGTTTCAGGAATTTTATTTCTTTTTCCATCTGTTAGAACTTCGATTGTTTTAAAATCTTCTGATCTATTAGCTATTGTTGATAAGGCAGTATCGGTACCATTTGTTGTTGTGGAATCTAAGGCAAAGGATTTAAAGAATTTATCTGAATTAAATGATGAAAACCGTTCGTTAAAATCACGTCTTTATCAAAAGGATATTGATCAGTCAAAACTTAACCGTTTGGAATCAGAAAATAGAGAATTAAAGGATTTGATGTCAATCAAGAATTCTGTATCGGGTTCTAAACAAGTCGTTAGTGAGATTATTGACCGTAATTATGGTTCGTGGGATCAGGAATTTGTTATTGATAAAGGTAGTTCAGATGGAATTTCTGATTCTATGTTTGTTCTTTCGTCTGGTGGCGTCATTGGTGTGGTAGAAAGTATAGAGAAAAATTCTAGCAAAGTGAAATTATTAGTTGAAGATACTATTTCTTCACAACACCTGACGTTTAAAATTGAGAGTCAAGGTCAATCTATTTTTGCTTTATTAAATGGTTATGACGAGAAGACAGGTGAGTTTCGGTTGTTGCAAATTGGAGATCCAGTTGAAATTAAAAAAGGATCTCTGGTTTCAACAAGTGGTTTAGGAAAATATAAGAGTAGTGACTTACCTCTTGGTACAGTGACTTCTACTCAAAAGGCATCTGATCAGTTAGGGCAAGAAATTCGTGTGAAACCAAAGGCTAATTTAGATGTCAATCGTTATGTACTATTGATTGGAGAGTAGTGTGAAAGTCATACGTAAGTACCATTTTTTCCCTTTAATCTTATTCTTATCTTTATTTGTTGACGGACAGATCTCTTTTCTTATTTCTCGTTTCTGTCCAAACTCTTTTGAACCTACTTCATTTTTATTTCTATATGGTTTTATGTTATTGAGTCTCTATTTCTCTGAGATAGCTAGTATTTGGTGGGGAGTCTTCTTTGGTTTTTGTTTTGATGTGTATTTTTTACGCACTATAGGAATTGCCTTTCTAGTCTTCCCTTTGTTACAGGTGATTTTTTATCGGTGTAATCAGATTATTTTGGTCAATCGATTGACTCGTTTTTTTACATTTTTATTAATGATTCTAATATTTCAGATTTCAACCAATCTTCTTCTGATTATTTTTATTGGTATAAAATTCAACTGGATTACTCTCATTATCCATCAAATTGCGCCTAGTTTAATTTTGAATGTGGTTCTAATGATCGTATTACAGCCTTTACTTGAAAAGATTTATTTATAAACTCGAAATAAAAATGTAACAATAGCGTAATATAAATTTTCAAAAAATTTGTTATACTAGTTAGTGTCTTATTAGAAAGGGAAAATTTATCTAATGAAGAAAAAATTATTTGCCACAATCTTATTGAGTACAGTTGCTTTATCACAAGGTGCTGTTGTAGCAGGTGTATCAGCTGACTCAACAGATGATAAGATTGCTGCTCAAGATAACAAAATCAATAGTATTAATCAACAACAACAAAGTGCACAAGCTCAGGTAGATCAAATCCAAGGTCAAGTATCTGAAATTAAACAACAACAAGAAAATCTTCAAGCTGAAAATGACCGTTTGAATGAAGAATCTGAACGATTGTCAGCTGAGATCGATGAGTTGTCAAAAAATATTGTTGCTCGTCAAGAATCACTTGCAAATCAAGCACGTAGTGCTCAAACAACTGGAACTGCAACAAGCTATATTAATGCGATTGTTAGCTCTGGATCTTTGACAGAAGCTATCTCACGTATTTCTGCTATGAATGAAATTGCAGATGCTAACAACAAAATGTTGCAAGAGCAAAAACGTGATAAAGAAGATATTGCACAAAAACAAAAAGAAAACAACGACGCTATCAATACTGTTATTGCAAATAAACAGCAATTAGAAGATGATGCGCAAGCTTTGTCAACTAAAGAAGCTGAGTTGAAAGTGGCACAATTGAATTTGGCAGCTGAAAAATCATCTGCTGAAAACGAAAAGAACGCTTTGTTGCAACAAAAAGCTGAAGCTGAAAAAGCAGCGGCAGCAGCGGCAGCAGCTGAGGCAGCTTACCGTGCAAAACAAAAAGAACAACAAGCAGCTGTAAAAGCTTCTGCTAATACAACTCTTCAAGCACAAGTTCAGGCAGCAGCACAAACACCTGCTGCAACACCAGCGGCTGCACAAACTCAAGCAGCAGCTCAACCTGCTGTTCAAACTCAAGCAGTAGCTGCACCAGTAGCAACTACTTCTCATCCAACTTATAGTACATCTGCATCATCTTATCCAGTTGGTGAATGTACATGGGGTGCGAAGACATTGGCTCCATGGGCAGGTGATTACTGGGGTAATGGTGGACAATGGGCAGCAAGTGCAGCAGCAGCAGGATTCCGTACAGGATCTCAACCACAAGTTGGTGCCATTGCATGTTGGAATGATGGTGGATATGGACACGTAGCAGTTGTTACAGCCGTTCAATCTACAACAAGCATCCAAGTTTCTGAGTCTAACTATAATGGTATCCGTAGTATTGGTAACTACCGTGGTTGGTTTAACCCAACAACAGCACAAGGTACCGTTACTTATATCTATCCAAACTAAGAATTACACTGAAGCAGAACATTTGTTCTGCTTCTTTTTTGATAGAATTTAGGTAGTGATAGATTTTGTCATTTCCATAAATTAATATTTGAATATTTGCTTAAAAAGCGATAAAATGATTACAGGAGAAATTTGTGCTGACTGTACAATATGGTTTTAGATTTTACTGGAGGAAATCATGTCATTTTCTGATTTAATGCTCTTTGCTTTGTCGTCAAATCAAGAATTGGCTCAACGTGTGTCTCGTGAAATGGGACTACTGCTTGGAAAGTCAACGGTTCGTCAATTTTCTGATGGAGAAATTCAGGTTAATATTGAAGAATCAATCCGTGGGAAAGATGTTTATATTTTGCAATCCACTAGCTCACCGGTTAACGATAATCTAATGGAAATTTTGATTATGGTAGATGCCTTGAAACGTGCTAGTGCGCAATCTATTAATGTGGTGATGCCATATTACGGCTATGCTCGTCAAGACCGGAAAGCTCGAGCTCGTGAACCAATCACTTCTAAGTTGGTAGCCAATATGCTTGAGGTTGCTGGAGTTGATCGCCTCTTGACAATTGATTTGCACGCCGCTCAGATTCAAGGTTTCTTTGATATTCCTGTTGACCACTTGATGGGTGCGCCTTTGATCGCCGACTATTTTGAACGTCGTGGGATGATTGGGAAAGACTATGTTGTTGTCAGTCCAGACCATGGTGGTGTGACTCGTGCTCGGAAATTAGCTGAATTTTTGAAGACACCGATTGCGATTATTGATAAACGTCGAAGTGTTGATAAGATGAATACGAGTGAAGTGATGAATATCATTGGGAGTGTTGAAGGCAAGACTTGTATTTTGATTGATGATATGATTGATACAGCTGGTACAATCTGTCATGCGGCGGATGCCCTTGCAGAAGCAGGTGCTGTTGAAGTTTATGCGAGCTGTACTCACCCTGTTTTATCAGGACCAGCGATGGACAATATTCAAAAATCAGCCATTAAGAAGTTGGTGGTGTTGGATACGATTTATCTACCGGAAGATCGATTAATTGATAAGATTGAGCAAATTTCGATTGCGAAACTCCTTGCAGAGGCCATTGTTCGCATTCACGAAAATCGCCCTCTTTCTCCTCTATTTGAAATCGGAAATGCCAAAAAATGTTAACAATAAGGAGGCTGGGTAACTGGCCTCTTTTATTTAGGAGGATATACAAATGGAAATCAGAAAATGGTTGGAAAATCTAAAAAAAGAAAAGAAACGGAAAAAACTGGTTCAAGCAGCTAAAGAACTAGAAGCAAAGGCTGATCCTAGTTTGCCCAAGAAACGATTGCCAAAAAATGGGGTGGTGAAATAGGATAGAAAAGATTTCTATTTTTTAAATACATTTTTATATATGAATAGAGTATTTTTCCAAGATGGTTTTAAATTCGTAGTTCTATATCTCAAATGGATCAAAAGATTAAACTTTTTTTAAAAAATAATGGAAAAAGTCTTGACATAGGCAGAATATCCTAGTATACTAGTCATAGTTACGAAGTAACGAATAATTTTTGAAAAGAAAAAAGGAGATAAAACAATGAAAAAAGTTTTATTATCATCAGTAGCAGCTCTTGCAGTATTTGCTGCAGCAGCACCAGTTCTTGCCGAAGGTGGAGTCAACGGTGGAGCTAACAATCCTAGAGGACCTCAAGATACTGACGTCGCTTCAAAATACTATGATCAATCTGAATTTGTAAGTGCTCGTACAGTTGAAGAATACCTTAACGGTCACATGGACGAAATCAAAGCTGAAGCAGCGGCTGATCCAGCAGTAGTAGCAGCTAAAGCTGAATTTGATGCTGTTGAAGGTGGTTCACACCTTTACGGAGAAAAGAAAGCAGCTTATGAAGCAGCATTCAATACTGCATTCTTGAACGTACGTAACAAATATGTACAACAATTCCAAACTGTTCAAAACACAGCTAAGAAAAAAGAAGGCCGTTACTATATCTTGAATGAAACTCCAGAACAAGCTAACGCTCGTTACTTGAAAGAACATGGAATTAATCCAGAACAAGCTAACGCAGACGCAGCTAAAGCAGACGCAGCTAAAGCTGACGCAGCTAAAGCAGAAGAAGCAGCTAAAAAAGCAGAAGCTGGTAAAGCTGGTTCAAAACAAGCTGGTAAAGCTCTTCCAAAAACAAGCGCAGTTAAATAATTTGATTATTAATTAGCTCGTAAAATATCACTGGACCTTCGGGTTCAGTGTTATTTTTTAGAAAAAATCATCAAGAGGAGATCAATCAATGAAAAGAGCTGGGGAAAAAAGTTCAAATAAATTGGGTCTTGTAATTGCTGCTCTTGTTGCAGTTGTTGTTCTTGTTGCTGGATTTATTTTCTTTAATCCATTTGGAGGAACTAAGTCATCTGGCACGGCTAAAAAAACAACTGGAACAAGCTCAACCAAGCAAGAAACTAAATATGAACCAAGCCAAGAAGAAAAAGATTACTTGAAAAATCGTTTTGCTCAGTTAACAGCTGTTAACCCTGAGGCAATTGCTTATGTCTATGCACCGGGTACTGAGTTGGATGAACCTGTTGTACAAACCACTGACAATGAAACTTATTTGAATAAGACGTTTGATGGTGGAAATGAACCATACATGGGGACAGTCTTCATGGATATGGACAACAAGAAAGACTTCAGTGATCGTTTGACTTGGTTGTTTGGTCATGCTCGTGGTAGTAAGGTCGGCGATCATCGCATGTTTAATGATGTCAACTACTATGACAAACAAGAGTATTTGGACCAACATCCGTATGTTGTGATTGAGACACCAGAGCGGAAATATTATTATGAAGTAATGGGATTGGTCATTGTCCCAGAGGACACCGCTTTCTACCGTACAAGCTTTACTGATGACAATGATTTTACGACACAATTGAAGAATATCTATGAGTCAGCTCGTACGAAGAATCCTAATATCAAGATCAAAGCATCTGATAAATACTTAGTATTGTCAACTTGTCGTGAAGAGGATGAAACCATTCGTTCTAACCTCTACCTTCGTCAAATTCCTGATTCAGAAATGAAGGATTTTGTGGCAAAACATGCAGATCAATTGAAATACGTGGCAACACGTGGTCAACAATAATGACTTGAAAGACTTAGCATTGCTAAGTCTTTTTTGCATGGAAGGATTTTTGAAATGTTCTTTGGTGGTAAGCAAAAGGTGGGGATCTTGCTTGTTCTTTTGCGATGGGGTCCTATTTATAGTATAATGAATATAAGTGTTTTTGGAGGTGTTCTATGGATTTAACGAAACGTTTTAATAAAAATCTGAATCGGATTGAAGTATCTTTGATTCGTCAGTTTGATCAATCAATTTCTTCCATTCCTGGTGTCTTGCGTTTGACTTTGGGGGAACCGGATTTTACAACTCCTGAACATGTAAAAGAAGCAGGAAAGGCTGCCATTGATGCGAACTTTAGCCATTACACTGGGATGAGTGGTTTGCTGGCTTTGCGTGAGGCTGCGAGTCAGTTTGTGGGTGATAAATATGGTATTCACTATCGTCCTGAGGACGAGATATTGGTGACGATCGGTGCGACTGAAGCTCTGTCTGCAACTTTGACAGCAATCTTGGAACCTGGAGATGTAGTATTACTCCCAGCACCGGCCTACCCTGGTTATGAACCCATTGTGAATTTGGTTGGGGCGGAGATTGTCGAAATTGATACGACAGCAGATCGTTTTGTCTTGACTCCTGAAAAGTTGGAAAAGGCGATTCTAGAGCAGGGCAAAAAATTGAAGGCTGTTATTCTCAATTATCCAGCTAACCCAACGGGTGTTACTTATTCGCGCGAACAGATGGCGGAATTGGCTGCTGTCTTAAAAAAATATGAAGTCTTTGTGATTTGTGATGAAGTCTATTCAGAGTTGACTTATACTGGAGAAGCGCATGTCTCTATGGCCTCCTTCATTCCTGAGCAGACCATTGTCATTAATGGCTTATCTAAGTCTCATGCCATGACAGGCTGGCGCCTTGGCTTTATCTTTGCCCCAGCTGCATTGACGGCCCAACTTATCAAGAGTCATCAGTATTTGGTAACAGCTGCTGGAACTATGAATCAGTATGCTGCGATTGAGGCCTTGACTGCTGGTTGGGATGATACAGAGCCGATGAAGAAGGAATATGTGAAGCGTCGTGATTATATTATTGAAAAAATGTCCGCGCTTGGGTTTGAGATTATTAAGCCGGATGGAGCTTTCTATATTTTTGCTAAAATCCCAGCTGGTTTTAATCAAGATTCCTTCGCTTTCTTGCAGGATTTTGCGCGTGAAAAAGCGGTTGCTTTTATTCCTGGTGCTGCTTTTGGTCAATATGGTGAAGGTTATGTGCGTTTGTCGTATGCAGCCAGCATGGAGGTTATCAAGGAAGCTATGAAACGCTTGAAGGAGTATATGGAAGAACATGCTGGAGTCAATTGAGACCCGGGGAATTGTCCTGTATAATCGGGAATTTCGTGAGGATGACAAGTTGGTCAAAATCTTCACGGAGAAGTCAGGGAAGCGGATGTTTTTTGTGAAACATGCGGGAAAATCTCGGTTGAATCCCATGTTGCAACCATTGGTAACGGCAGATATGTTGTTGAAAATCAATGATGATGGGTTGAGTTATATTGATGATTTTCAAGATGTGCAGGTTTATAAGAAAATTAATGCAGATCTTTTTGCCCTTTCTTATGCGACCTATGTTCTTGCGCTTGCGGATGCAAGTATTCAGGATAATCAGGTGGATCCAGCCCTGTTTGCTTTTTTGGAAAAGACCTTGTCTTTGATGGAAGAGGGACTGGATTATGAGGTTTTAACCAATATTTTTGAGATTCAGATTCTATCACGATTTGGGGTTATCTTGAATCTGCATGAATGCTGTTTCTGTCATCGGGTTGGACTTCCTTTTGATTACTCTTTTCGATATAGTGGGGTGCTGTGTCCGGATCACTATGATCAGGATGAGAGACGGGCCCACTGGCATCCGAATGTTCTCTATTTATTGGATCAGTTTCAAGCAGTACGATTCAGTGAGTTAGAGACGATTTCCCTACAAGCAGAGATGAAAACAGCTCTGCGTCAGGCAATTGATCATTTGTATGAGGAGTATGTAGGGATCCATTTAAAAGCTAAAAAGTTTATCGATTCCTTGAGTGATTGGGGAGCGATTATGAAAGATTCATCTGGAGGTGAAACATGAAAAAAATTGCAGTAGATGCAATGGGGGGCGATAATGCACCTCAAGCCTTGGTAGAAGGTGTGAATCAAGCCATTCGTGATTTTGATGATATTGAGATTGTCTTGTATGGCGATGAGGCAAAAATCAAAGACTATTTAACCGCAACAGAACGTGTATCGATTGTGCATACGGAAGAAAAAATCGATTCAGATGATGAGCCAACGCGGGCCATTCGTCGGAAAAAACAGGCTTCGATGGTCTTAGCTGCCAAGGATGTGAAGGATGGTGAGGTCGATGCCATGCTATCTGCAGGAAATACAGGTGCGCTATTGGCGGCTGGTTTCTTTATCGTTGGCCGCATCAAAGGGGTGGAACGCCCTGGCTTGATGTCGACACTTCCAACGGTTGATGGTCGTGGCTATGATATGCTAGACTTAGGGGCCAATGCGGAAAATACACCGGAGCACTTGCATCAGTATGCTGTGATGGGATCCTACTATGCTGAAAATGTTCGTGGGATTCAAAAACCTCGCGTGGGTTTATTGAACAATGGGACAGAAGCTAGTAAAGGGGATCCTTTGCGCAAGGAAACCTACCAATTGTTATCTGAGGATGAGTCGATTCATTTTGTTGGAAACGTGGAAGCGCGTGACTTGATGGATGGCGTTGCTGATGTCGTTGTGGCGGATGGTTTCACGGGAAACGCTGTCTTGAAAACGATGGAAGGAACGGCTTTTGGGATCTTGAAGCAATTGAAACAAGCAATTGCCACAGGAAACTGGAAGGCGAAATTGGGAGCTTTTCTGCTCAAGGACCGTTTGAAATCATTGAAGCAAACCTTGGATTTCTCAGATGTTGGAGGAGCGGTCTTGTTTGGTCTTCAAGCACCTGTTGTTAAAACGCATGGTTCGAGTGATGCCAAAGCTGTCTATAGCACGATTCGTCAGATTCGGACCATGTTAGAGACAGATGTTGTTGGAAAATCAGTGAAGGAATTATCGAAGGAAGGGTAATGTATGAGTAAACAAAACGAAATTTTAGTTACAATTGAGGAATTTCTCAAAGATCGCAAGGGTCCAGACTTTCAAGTATCTTTGGAATCTGACTTACGTAAGGATTTACAGGCGGATTCTGTTGAATTGATGGAATTTATTATCAATCTTGAGGATGAATACCAAATTGAGATTCCGGACAAGGCTATTGATGAATTTAACACAGTAGGGGATGTTGTCGACTATATCGAAAAACGAACTGCTGGTCACTAAAGAAAAAGGGATCGTTCAGAGATTATTCTGGATGATCTTTTTTTCTGTCATTTTTATTCGGATTCTGCTTATATTGTACGGAATTTTATTGAAAATACACTTTGTGTGTGATAGAATGAAGATGATAAAATACGAAAGGCGAACAAAGTCATGACCAATCAACTGATTTATACTGGAAAAGCTAAGGATATCTATACTACTGAGGACGAACATGTGATTAAGTCGGTCTATAAAGACCAAGCCACTATGCTTAATGGTGCTCGTAAGGAGACGATTAAGGGAAAAGGTGTGCTAAATAATCAGATTTCGTCTCTTATTTTTGAAAAATTGAATGCTGCGGGTGTTGCGACTCACTTTATAAAACGTATTTCTGACACAGAACAACTCAACAAGAAAGTAAAAATTATTCCTTTGGAGGTGGTTCTTCGCAATGTGACTGCGGGTTCTTTCTCTAAACGTTTTGGCGTGGAAGAAGGTTTGGACTTGAAAACTCCAATCGTTGAATTTTACTATAAAAACGATGAGTTGGATGACCCATTCATCAATGATGAGCATGTGAAGTTTTTGGATATTGCCAATGATGAACAAATTGCTTATATTAAGGAAGAAACGCGTCGTATCAATGAATTGCTGAAGGATTGGTTTGCACAAATTGGTCTTCGCTTGATTGACTTCAAATTGGAATTTGGTTTTGATAAGGATGGCAAGATCATCTTGGCGGATGAATTCTCTCCAGATAACTGCCGCCTTTGGGATGCTGAAGGGCACCATATGGACAAGGATGTTTTCCGTAGGGATTTGGGTAGCCTAACGGATGTATATCAGGTTGTGTTGGAGAAATTACAGGGCTTGAAGTAATCTTTTTGAAACGGAAAACCTTCGTCTTCAAGAGCATTTTTGAATAGAAGTAAAGGAAATAAAATGGATAAACGTATTTTCGTTGAGAAAAAAGCTGATTTTCGTGTGAAATCGGACTCTTTAGTAAAAGAATTGCAGCATAATCTTCAGTTGAAAACCTTGAAGGATCTTCGGATTGTTCAGGTTTACGATGTTTTTGGTTTGGCAGAGGACTTGTTTGCGCGTGCGGAAAAACACATCTTCTCTGAGCAAGTGACCGATACTGTTTTGGATGAAGCTACGGTTCAGACTGATCTTGAGAAATATGCTTTCTTTGCGATCGAAAGCTTACCTGGTCAATTTGACCAACGTGCGACATCTTCACAAGAAGCTTTGCTGTTGTTGGGTAGTTCAAATGACGTAACAGTGAATACAGCGCAATTGTACTTGGTTAACAAGGATATCGATGCGAATGAGTTGGAAGCTGTTAAAAACTACCTTTTGAACCCAGTGGATTCTCGTTTCAAAGATATCACTGTTGGCATTGCGAAACAGGATTTCTCTGAGTCTGACAAGACCATTCCAAGCTTGGATTTCTTTGAAACTTATACGGCAGAAGATTTTGCTAAGTATAAGGCAGAGCAAGGATTGGCAATGGAAGTAGATGACCTTCTCTTCATTCAAGATTACTTCAAGTCCATTGGACGTGTGCCAACTGAGACTGAGCTTAAGGTTTTGGATACTTACTGGTCTGACCACTGTCGTCACACAACTTTCGAGACTGAGTTGAAAAACATCGACTTCTCAGCTTCTAAATTTGAAAAACAATTGCAAGCTACTTATGACAAGTATATTGCCATGCGTGATGAGTTGGGACGTACCGAAAAACCTCAAACCTTGATGGATATGGCGACTATTTTTGGCCGTTATGAGCGTGCTAATGGTCGTTCGGATGACATGGAAGTGTCTGATGAAATCAATGCCTGCTCAGTTGAAATTGAAGTGGATGTCAATGGTGTCAAAGAACCATGGCTTCTTATGTTCAAGAATGAAACACACAACCACCCAACGGAGATTGAACCATTTGGTGGAGCGGCTACTTGTATCGGTGGTGCCATTCGTGACCCATTGTCAGGTCGTTCATACGTTTACCAAGCCATGCGTATCTCAGGTGCTGGTGATATCACGGCTCCAATTTCAGAAACTCGCGCTGGTAAATTGCCACAACAAGTGATTTCTAAAACAGCGGCTCATGGTTATTCTTCATATGGTAACCAAATTGGTCTTGCAACAACTTATGTTCGTGAATACTTCCACCCAGGTTTCGTTGCTAAGCGTATGGAGCTAGGTGCAGTTGTCGGTGCGGCTCCTAAGGAAAATGTTGTCCGTGAAAAACCTGAAGCAGGTGATGTGATTATCTTGCTCGGTGGTAAGACTGGACGTGACGGTGTCGGTGGTGCGACAGGTTCTTCTAAAGTTCAAACAGTTGAATCTGTTGAAACAGCTGGTGCTGAGGTCCAAAAAGGGAATGCCATCGAAGAACGTAAGATTCAACGTCTTTTCCGTAATGGTGAAGTAACACGTCTTATCAAGAAATCAAATGACTTTGGTGCTGGTGGTGTCTGCGTGGCTATTGGTGAATTGGCAGATGGTCTTGAAATTGATCTAGACAAAGTGCCATTGAAATACCAAGGGTTGAACGGTACAGAAATTGCCATCTCTGAATCTCAAGAACGAATGGCTGTAGTGGTTCGTCCAGAAGATGTAGACGCCTTCGTTGCTGAATGTAATAAAGAAAATATTGATGCTGTTGTCGTTGCAACAGTGACTGAAAAACCAAATCTTGTCATGCACTGGAATGGCGAAACCATCGTTGATTTGGAACGTCGTTTCCTTGATACAAACGGTGTACGTGTGGTTGTAGATGCTAAGGTGGTTGACAAGGATGTCAAGCTTCCAGAAGAACGTCAAACATCTGCTGAAACCCTTGAAGCGGATACTCTTGAAGTCTTGGCTGACCTGAACCATGCCAGTCAAAAAGGGTTACAAACCATCTTTGATAGCTCGGTTGGTCGTTCAACAGTCAATCACCCACTTGGTGGTCGCTACCAAATCACACCAACGGAAGCTTCTGTACAGAAATTGCCAGTCCAACATGGCGTGACAACAACTGCATCTGTTATGGCGCAAGGATTCAACCCTTATGTAGCAGAATGGTCTCCATATCATGGCGCTGCTTATGCGGTCATCGAAGCCACAGCTCGTTTGGTTGCTGCTGGTGCAAACTGGTCTAAGGCTCGTTTCTCTTATCAGGAATACTTCGAGCGTATGGATAAACGAGCAGAGCGTTTTGGTCAACCAGTCTCAGCTCTCCTTGGATCAATCGAAGCTCAGATTCAACTTGGTTTGCCATCTATCGGTGGTAAAGACTCGATGTCTGGTACCTTTGAAGAATTGACAGTACCACCAACCTTGGTTGCTTTTGGGGTCACAACTGCAGATAGCCGTAAGATTCTTTCTCCAGAATTCAAAGCTGCTGGTGAAAATATTTACTACATTCCTGGTCAAGCTTTGGCACAAGAAATTGACTTCGATCTTATCAAGTCTAACTTTGCTCAATTTGAAGCCATCCAAGCTGATCATAAAGTCACATCTGCATCAGCTGTCAAATATGGTGGTGTCGTTGAAGCGCTTGCTCTTGCAACATTTGGGAACCATATCGGAGCAAACGTCGAATTAGCTGACCTTGACACTAGCTTGACAGCCCAATTGGGTGGATTCGTCTTCACATCGCCTGAAGAAATTGCAGGTGTTGCCAAGATCGGACGAACAGTGACTGACTTTACACTCACTGTCAACGGTGTAACACTTGATGGACACAAACTTGACAGTGCCTTCCAAGGTAAATTGGAAGAGGTTTACCCAACGGAATTTGCACAAGCAACTGAGCTAGAAGAAGTACCTGCTGTAGCATCCGATGCTGTGATCAAAGCTAAAGAAACAGTTGAGACACCAGTGGTTTACATCCCAGTATTCCCAGGTACTAACTCTGAGTACGATTCAGCTAAGGCCTTTGAAAAAGAAGGTGCAAAAGTTAACTTGGTACCATTTGTCACACTGAATGAAGAGGCGATTGTCAAGTCTGTTGACACTATGGTTGACAACATCGAAAAAGCCAACATTATCTTCTTTGCAGGTGGCTTCTCAGCAGCGGATGAACCAGATGGATCAGCTAAATTTATCGTGAACATCTTGCTCAATGAAAAAGTACGTGCAGCCATCGATCACTTCATTGAACGCGGTGGTTTGATCATCGGTATCTGTAACGGATTCCAAGCCCTTGTTAAATCAGGTCTTCTTCCATACGGTAACTTTGAAGATGCAAGTAGCACCAGTCCAACCCTCTTCTACAATGATGCCAACCAACACGTGGCTAAGATGGTTGAAACACGGATTGCCAACACCAACTCACCATGGCTTGCTGGAGTGCAAGTTGGGGACATCCATGCCATTCCAGTATCACACGGTGAAGGTAAATTTGTCGTGACAGCTGAGGAATTCGCAGAGCTTCGTGACAATGGTCAAATCTTTACCCAATATGTTGACTTCGAAGGTAAACCAAGCATGGATTCTAAATATAATCCTAACGGATCTGTAAATGCTATCGAAGGTATCACAAGTAAGAACGGTCAAATTATTGGTAAGATGGGTCACTCAGAACGTTTCGAAGATGGTCTCTTCCAAAATATTCCAGGAAATAAAGACCAACATCTCTTTGCATCAGCGGTTAAATACTTTACTGGAAAATAAAAGGTATACAACATGACATACGAAGTTAAATCTCTTAATGAAGAATGTGGTATTTTTGGGATCTGGGGACACCCAGATGCTGCAAAACTGACTTATTTCGGATTACACAGTCTTCAACACCGTGGTCAAGAAGGGGCGGGGATCCTTTCGAATGATGCGGGTCAACTAAAACGGTATCGTGATACGGGTCTTCTCTCAGAAGTATTTCGAAATCCTGCTAACTTGGATAAGTTAACAGGAACGGGAGCGATTGGCCATGTTCGCTATGCGACAGCTGGGGAAGCTTCGGTGGATAACATCCAGCCCTTCCTCTTTTGCTTTCATGATACCCAGTTTGGACTGGCCCACAACGGGAATTTAACCAATGCCAAGTCCCTTAAACGGGAGTTGGAAAATAACGGAGCGATCTTTAGCTCAACTTCTGATTCAGAAATCTTGGCCCACTTGATTCGTCGGAGCCACAACCCTTCTTTCATGGGTAAGGTGAAAGAAGCCTTGAATACGGTGAAAGGTGGATTTGCTTACCTTCTCATGCTGGAAGATAAGCTGATTGCGGCCTTGGATCCAAATGGTTTCCGTCCTCTTTCGATTGGGAAAATGGCCAATGGCGCTATCGTAGTTTCCTCTGAAACCTGTGCCTTTGAAGTGGTTGGTGCTGAGTGGATCCGCGATGTGAATCCAGGTGAAGTCGTGATCATCGATGATAACGGCATCACTTACGATAACTATACAACGGACACCCAATTGGCTGTTTGCTCGATGGAGTATATCTACTTTGCCCGTCCGGACTCCAATATCCAAGGGGTCAATGTCCATACAGCACGTAAACGTATGGGCGCTCAATTGGCACGTGAATTCAAACATGAAGCAGATATTGTGGTCGGTGTACCTAATTCATCACTTAGCGCAGCCATGGGATTTGCGGAAGAATCTGGCCTACCAAATGAAATGGGCTTGATTAAAAACCAATATACCCAACGGACCTTTATTCAACCAACACAAGAACTACGGGAGCAAGGGGTTCGGATGAAGCTCTCTGCCGTATCCGGTGTCGTGAAAGGCAAACGGGTTGTCATGATTGATGATTCTATCGTACGTGGGACAACATCACGTCGAATTGTGAAGTTATTGAAAGAAGCAGGAGCTACAGAGGTCCACGTAGCAATCGGTAGCCCAGCCCTTGCCTACCCATGTTTCTACGGGATCGATATTCAAACACGTAAGGAATTGATTGCTGCCAATCACACAGTAGAGGAAACACGCGATATTATTGGTGCAGATAGCTTGACGTATTTGTCAATCGATGGCTTGATTGATTCTATTGGAATTGATACAGATGCTCCAAATGGCGGTCTTTGTGTGGCTTACTTTGATGGAAAATATCCAACGCCTTTATATGACTACGAAGAACGCTATGTGGAAAGTTTGAAAGAACATACTTCTTTCTATTAAGAGCAGTGCAAAAGAAAAGGAATGAAACAAATGACAAATAAAAATGCGTATGCACAGTCTGGTGTGGATGTTGAAGCGGGTTATGAAGTTGTTGAACGGATCAAAAAACATGTGGCTCGTACGGAACGTGCGGGTGTCATGGGAGCTCTTGGTGGTTTCGGTGGCATGTTTGATCTTTCAAAAGCAGGTGTCAAAGAGCCTGTTTTGATCTCAGGTACAGATGGTGTTGGTACTAAGCTGATGCTTGCCATCAAGTACGACAAACACGATACGATCGGTCAAGACTGTGTGGCCATGTGTGTTAACGATATCATCGCTGCAGGTGCTGAGCCCCTTTACTTCCTTGACTATATCGCAACTGGTAAAAATGAACCAGCTAAATTGGAACAGGTCGTTGCTGGTGTTGCAGAAGGTTGTGTGCAGGCTGGTGCAGCCCTTATCGGTGGGGAAACAGCTGAAATGCCTGGTATGTATGGTGAAGATGACTATGATTTGGCTGGGTTTGCTGTCGGTGTTGCAGAAAAATCTCAAATTATCGACGGTTCAAAAGTGGCTGAAGGGGATGTGATTCTTGGACTTGCTTCAAGCGGTATCCACTCAAATGGTTACTCACTTGTTCGTCGTGTCTTTGCGGACTATACAGGTGAAGAAGTTCTCCCTGAATTGGAAGGGAAGAAACTTAAAGACGTTCTTTTGGAACCAACTCGTATCTACGTCAAAGCAGCTTTGCCACTCATCAAAGAAGAATTGGTTAACGGAATTGCCCACATCACAGGTGGTGGTTTCATCGAAAATGTACCACGTATGTTCTCAGATGACTTGGCTGCTGAAATTGACGAAAGCAAAGTGCCAGTTCTTCCAATTTTCAAAGCCCTTGAAAAATATGGCCAAATCAAGCATGAAGAAATGTTTGAAATTTTCAACATGGGGATTGGTCTCATGCTTGCAGTGAAACCAGAAAATGTGGAACGTGTTAAAGAACTTCTTGACGAACCTGTTTATGAAATCGGTCGTATTGTGAAGAAAGATGGCGCAAGTGTGGTGATTAAATAATGGTGATATCACCATTTTGTACAGAGAAATTGTAGAAAGGAGTGTTTAGTTAGGAAGCCTAACTGAACACGGGACTCATTTTCTAGGAAAAAAGAGAAATCATTTTGTGTGCAAGCACCCAGCAATGATTTCCTATTTTTCTACGAAACTGTTCGGCTAGCCGAAACGTCCCTTTGTATCGAATATGAAAATCGCTGTATTTGCCTCTGGCAACGGCTCAAACTTTCAGGTGATTGCAGAACAATTTCCAGTAGAATTTGTCTTTTCAGATCACCGGGATGCCTATGTCTTAGAACGTGCCAAGAACCTTGGTGTGGCTAGTCATGCCTTTGAACTCAAGGAATTTGACAATAAAGCAGCTTATGAAGAAGCTATCGTCAAACTCTTGGATGAATACCAGATTGACTTGGTTTGTTTGGCGGGTTATATGAAAATCGTCGGTCCAACCTTGCTAGCAGCTTATGAAGGCCGTATCATCAATATTCACCCGGCTTATCTCCCTGAATTCCCTGGTGCTCATGGCATTGAGGATGCTTGGAATGCAGGTGTTGCTGAGAGCGGTGTGACCATTCATTGGGTGGATTCTGGTGTTGATACCGGTAAGGTTATTCAGCAAGTGCGCGTGCCGCGCCTTGAAGGGGATACCCTTGATACTTTCGAAACTCGCATCCATGAAACAGAGTACAAGCTCTATCCAGAAGTCTTGGAACGTTTGGGAGTAGCACGAAAATAAGGAAGCCATTGATCGGAAAGAACATTTTCGACTGTAGCAGATAAAGAACTTTTTTAAAAAGGAAAAGAAAGAAAATGACTAAACGCGCACTAATTAGTGTTTCAGACAAAGCGGGCATCGTTGAATTTGCCCAAGAACTTAAAAAACTTGGTTGGGACATTATCTCAACAGGTGGGACTAAAGTTGCCCTTGACAATGCTGGTGTTGATACCATTGCCATCGACGATGTGACTGGTTTCCCAGAAATGATGGACGGTCGTGTGAAGACCCTCCACCCAAATATCCACGGTGGTCTCCTCGCTCGTCGTGACCTCGATAGCCACCTTCAAGCAGCTAAGGACAATAATATCGAATTGATTGACCTTGTTGTGGTCAACCTTTACCCATTCAAGGAAACGATTCTTAAACCAGACGTAACTTACGCGGATGCGGTTGAAAACATCGATATTGGTGGGCCATCCATGCTTCGATCAGCAGCTAAAAACCATGCTAGCGTAACGGTTGTGGTAGATCCTACTGATTATGCTGTGGTGCTTGACGAATTGGCAGCCAACGGCGAAACAAGTTACGAAACTCGCCAACGTTTGGCAGCGAAAGTCTTCCGCCACACAGCAGCCTATGATGCTTTGATCGCAGAATACTTCACAGCTCAAGTGGGTGAAAGTAAACCTGAAAAACTTACTTTGACTTATGATCTCAAGCAACCAATGCGTTACGGGGAAAATCCTCAACAAGACGCAGACTTCTACCAAAAAGCTTTTCCAACGGATTACTCCATCGCTTCAGCGAAACAGTTGAACGGGAAAGAATTGTCCTTCAACAATATCCGTGACGCTGATGCGGCTATCCGGATCATCCGTGATTTCAAAGACCGTCCAACAGTTGTGGCCTTGAAACACATGAACCCATGTGGGATTGGTCAAGCTGACGATATCGAAACGGCTTGGGACTACGCTTATGAGTCTGACCCAGTATCCATCTTTGGTGGTATTGTCGTTCTCAACCGTGAAGTAGACGCTGCGACAGCTAAGAAAATGCACGGTGTCTTCCTTGAAATCATCATTGCACCAAGCTACACAGACGAAGCGCTTGAAATCTTGACAACTAAGAAGAAAAACTTGCGGATCCTTGAGCTGCCATTTGACGCTCAAGATGCTAGTGAAGTGGAAGCAGAATACACTGGTGTTGTTGGTGGTCTCCTCGTTCAAAACCAAGACGTGGTGAAAGAAAGTCCAGCTGACTGGCAAGTGGTTACCAAACGCCAACCAACTGAGACAGAAGCGACAGCTCTTGAGTTTGCTTGGAAAGCTATCAAGTATGTGAAATCAAATGGTATTATCGTGACCAACGACCACATGACACTTGGTGTTGGCCCAGGTCAAACCAACCGTGTGGCTTCCGTCCGTATCGCCATTGACCAAGCCAAAGATCGTCTTGACGGCGCTGTTCTTGCTTCCGATGCCTTCTTCCCATTTGCGGATAACGTGGAAGAAATCGCCAAAGCAGGGATTAAAGCGATCATCCAGCCGGGTGGATCAGTCCGTGACCAAGAGTCAGTCGAAGCGGCTGATAAATACGGATTGGCTATGGTCTTCACAGGAGTAAGACATTTTAGACATTGATGGGTATTTAAAAATTAGCTCATTATCAACTGTGATAAATGATTTATCGCTAACAACGAGAGAAGACGTAAGTTGTCTTCTCTTTTTGTACGTCTAAAACAATAAGCATTTTAGTGTTAGAAATTATTAAAATGATTTGTTAGAACTGTTCATGACGAATCTCGAAAAACTCAGTTTCTCACTTAACTATTTTTTATACGTTTTATGGTGTTTAAGGTTGTTGTGACTAGCTCGTTAACAGGCATGGCTTTATAATCTCCTTTTAACCATTCATCAAAAATATTGTAGAGACCGCCGGTAATGAATCTACTATCATAGTTGATTTGTCTTTGATCACTATTTGTAATGTGCCAAGGTGCCATGACAGTGGTATAAGCAGCAAGAAACTTATCATAAGACCTTGGCAAGATAAGCACGAGTAAGTTTGCGTCTTGCAAAATTTTTAATGGCTCAGTGTACTGGCTCCAATACTGAAAGAAAAGGTTCACTAAATCTTCAAAATTAGTTAGTTTTGCTGTTTGAAGTTCGATAATATAGTATTGGATTAAGCGGTCTAAATAGTTCGTAAGAACTTCCTCTTTTGAATGGTAATAACGATAAAATGTTCGTCTAGCAATCTGAGCATGCTCGCTGAGTTCAGCAATGCTGATATTTTGGAGAGACTTCTTAGTTGCTAATAAATCGAACAAGGCTTCCTCCAGCCATTGTCGCGTTTGATATTCCATGGTATTTTTCCTTTCCTGTCACACTTTTGGTCAAACTGTGCCAATTTATCTTAACCTCTTGTTTTTGTAACAGTTTATCTTTATACTAAAAGTGTTGCGCGTGATATATGATGATCATTTATTCTTAACATTGTATAATTGTTAGTTGTTATTAAGGAGGTAAAGGTATGAGCATTCTTTTTAATGTTTGGATGCTGCCTATTTTATTTATTTTACATGATTTTGAAGAAATAATTTTTATGCCCTTGTGGAAAACACGGCATCATCAAAAGTTAGAAACTTTTAAGAAACCGTTCTTTGGTTCCGTTACGCAAGGTTCCGCTTTTGCAGTAGGTGTGTTCGAAGAATTTATCATCCTGGTGTTTATTTCTGGATTCTGCCAAATAACTCACAACAGTTTACTCTATTTTTCTTTTGTAATAGCTTATACAGCTCATTTCATAATCCATTATATCATGTGCCTACAATTTAGGGGCTATGTTCCTGGAGTCGTCACGGTAACCCTAGAATTGCCAATGGTTCTAATGATTGTTTCCCACTATTGGCCTTCTGACAGTTCTTTGTTATCAGTCGTTGTCTATCTTTTATTGGCCATGGTATTAGCTTTTACGAATCTTAAAATCATGCATCTCATCATGCCAAAAATTCAAATACATCTAGAAAAATACGCGAAATGAAAAACGATTAAATGAGAGCTACTTTTTAACCTTTCTGATATAACTGGTTAATGAGCAGCCAAGAATCTATCGAAGCTGCTGATAAATACGGAATGGCTATGGTCTTCACAGGAGTAAGACATTTTAGACATTGATCAAATAAGGCACACATCAATGGATGGGTGCCTTTTCTGCTGGTTAAGACGACCTTAATCTGGGTAGATATAGGTGACAGTTCCCCAGATGGGGTTGGTCGGATCAAACCAGCCACGGAAGTTGTCGATATAGCGATGGCCGTTGTAATTAGCCTCTTGGATCTGAATTTTTTGGTCATGTTCGACATCCGTAACCAAGGCGACATGCCCATATCCCCCATCATTCCAACAGGCGATGGCACCGACCTCTGGGATGTCTCCTGTCCGGAATCCCGCAGTGCGTGCACTAGCTGCCCACATGCCACCGTTTCCCCACCAGTTGTGGGCCCAAGGGGCTAATTCTTTGGCTCCCCAGGTGCACTCACCGATGGGGTAGGTGTTTCCCGGATGTGTCGCGAGTGGAGTGAGCTTTGGCTTTGCCTTTTCCACTTGAAAGGTAGTGGGGAATAGTCCTTGTAGTTGCCCCTTCTTTTTCTGATAGACATGTAGGTGAAATAGCCCGCTTCCCTTGTGTTTTTGAGCCTGAAAGCGCAGTTGGAAGTGTCCAGGTGCAATCTTCTTTGCGGGATACCAGACCAGATCATCCTGCCCGTTTTCTTCTGACCAGATGGGGAAGACAATCTCGTCAACGTCTTCGAACAACTTTAGGTCTACCTCAAATTCTTGTGAGGAGATGGGTGTGATCGTGATCTTGGGTTGGGAAGAAGCCAGGTCTTTTTGCTGGACGCTGGTCGTGAGAGGGTAAAGACCGGTTAACTGTTCATTTGCCTCCACCCCATAGACATGAACATGATAAAGTCCGGCTTGATCAGAATGGTTGGTCAATGGCACTTGTAGGTCAAATCCCTTGTCACTGCGTTCCACAGGATACCAAGTCAGGTCATCTTGGCCATTTTGGTCAGACCAGATGGGAACTTGGATCTTATGATACTTATCCGGGACATTTCCAAGATGAATCATCAGCTGCCCTTTTTCGGCATAGATAGCATTGGTCGCTTGATCTGCATGAGCAAAAGAGGTTTGCATCCCCCATGTCGCACAAGTCAGTACGATAATTTTTTTGATCGTTTGCATAATACTCCTTTTCGTCAATTAGTAGGTCTCACCTATACTATTCGGAAAAAAATGAGAAATAGGAGAAAATAGCAAAAAATGTTTGGATTCTACTGAAAATAGGAGACTTTTGCTGAAATCATTAGAATAAAGCGAACGATTATGATATAATTTAATAAAATAATTCGCAAAAGAGGTTCAAGATGAAACTTTTGGTTGTTGGTTCTGGTGGTCGTGAACATGCGATTGCCAAGAAATTATTGGAGTCTAAGGACGTTGAGCAAGTTTTCGTGGCTCCTGGTAATGACGGGATGACATTGGACGGTCTTGATTTGATCAATATCGGAATTTCCGAACATTCTAAGCTGATTGACTTCGCAAAAGCGAACGATATTGCTTGGACCTTTATTGGTCCAGACGATGCCCTTGCGGCTGGGATCGTGGATGATTTCAATACGGCAGGACTCAAAGCCTTTGGTCCGATTAAGGCTGCGGCTGAGCTGGAGTGGTCTAAGGATTTTGCTAAGGAAATCATGGTCAAATACGACGTTCCGACAGCAGCCTATGGAACCTTTTCAGATTTCGAGGAAGCCAAGGCCTACATCGAGGAAAAAGGCGCTCCAATCGTCGTCAAGGCAGACGGTTTGGCCCTTGGGAAAGGTGTCGTCGTTGCTGAAACGGTTGAGCAAGCAGTTGAAGCGGCTCAGGAGATGCTTTTGGACAATAAATTCGGTGATTCAGGTGCGCGTGTGGTCATCGAGGAATTTCTTGACGGGGAAGAGTTTTCTCTCTTTGCCTTTGTCAATGGAGATAAATTCTACATTATGCCAACGGCTCAGGACCACAAACGTGCTTATGATGGGGACAAGGGCCCTAACACTGGTGGGATGGGTGCCTATGCGCCAGTTCCTCACTTGCCACAGAGCGTGGTTGACACAGCGGTTGACACCATTGTCAAGCCAGTTCTTGAAGGCATGATCAAAGAAGGGCGTCCGTACCTAGGTGTCCTTTACGCGGGGCTTATCTTGACAGCTGATGGACCGAAAGTCATCGAGTTCAACGCTCGTTTTGGAGATCCTGAAACGCAAATCATCTTGCCTCGTTTGACATCTGACTTTGCACAAAATATCACTGATATTTTGGATGGCAAAGAGCCAGCCATCACGTGGACGAACAAGGGTGTGACACTAGGCGTGGTTGTGGCCTCAAACGGCTACCCACTCGCTTATGAGAAGGGTGTCAAACTTCCAGCCAAGACAGATGGTGACATCATCACTTACTATGCTGGTGCCAAATTCGCTGAAAACGGGCAAGACCTCCTCTCAAACGGTGGACGTGTCTACATGCTGGTTACCACAGCAGACACCGTCAAAGACGGTCAAAACATCATCTACAACGAACTCAACAAACAAAACACAGAAGGCTTGTTCTATCGTACGGATATCGGTAGCAAGGCGATAAAAGATTAACAGATACTAACTTTGTCATGGCGAGCGAAAGCGAGTCAAGCTAAGATAATGGTCGCTTAATTTGCGAGCGTTAGCGAGCTAGTATAGGATAATCGTCGCAGTAGTGGAACTCCTAGTAGCAGAGCTACTAGGAGCGGAAAACTGGAGACTCAGGCTCCAGTTTTAGTAATGGAACGCCACAGGCGGTCGCTTACGTCCGCACTACAATAGACGATTATCAAAAAAGGAGAATAAATGAAACCAGTAATTTCCATTATCATGGGCTCAAAATCTGACTGGGCAACCATGCAAAAAGCAGCTGAAGTCCTCGATAACTTCGGTGTCGCTTACGAAAAGAAAGTTGTTTCCGCCCATCGGACGCCTGACCTCATGTTCAAACATGCCGAAGAAGCACGTAGCCGTGGCATCAAGGCCATCATCGCGGGTGCAGGTGGCGCAGCTCACTTGCCAGGGATGGTCGCAGCCAAGACTACCCTTCCGGTTATTGGGGTACCCGTCAAGTCTCGTGCCCTTAGTGGTGTGGATTCGCTCTACTCTATCGTTCAGATGCCAGGTGGGGTACCTGTTGCAACCATGGCGATTGGTGAAGCTGGTGCGACTAACGCCGCCCTCTTTGCCCTCCGTCTTCTTTCGGTAGAGGACCAGGCTATTGCGACAGCGTTAGCGGATTTCGCAGAAGAACAAGGAAAAATCGCAGAGGAGTCTACAAATGAGCTCAACTAAAACCATTGGGATTATCGGTGGTGGCCAGCTCGGTCAGATGATGGCAATCTCAGCTATCTACATGGGGCACAAGGTTATCGCACTGGATCCAGCAGCTGATTGCCCAGCCTCTCGTGTGGCGGAAATCATCGTAGCTCCTTACGACGACGTGGATGCCCTTCGTCAGTTGGCAGATCGCTGTGATGTTCTCACTTATGAATTTGAAAATGTGGATGCTGATGGTTTGGATGCCGTTATCAAAGATGGACAACTCCCACAAGGGACAGACCTGCTTCGCATCTCCCAAAATCGCATTTTTGAGAAGGACTTTCTTTCCAAGAAGGCACAAGTCACTGTGGCTCCTTACAAGGTCGTGACCTCAAGCAAAGACTTGTCAGATATCGACCTCTCGAAAAACTATGTTCTCAAGACGGCGACCGGTGGTTACGATGGCCATGGTCAGAAGGTCATTCGTTCAGAAGAAGATTTGGAAGAAGCCTATGCGCTAGCTGACTCGGCAGACTGTGTCTTGGAAGAATTTGTCAACTTTGATCTTGAAATTTCGGTCATCGTGTCTGGAAATGGCAAGGACGTGACGGTTTTCCCCGTTCAGGAAAATATCCACCGCAACAACATTCTTTCAAAAACCATTGTGCCTGCTCGCATTTCAGAAAGTCTAGCTGAAAAAGCTAAAGCCATGGCAGTGCGAATCGCAGAACAACTGAACTTGTCTGGTACACTTTGTGTAGAAATGTTTGCGACAGCTGATGATATCATCGTCAACGAAATCGCGCCACGCCCACATAATTCAGGGCACTACTCAATCGAAGCTTGCGACTTTTCACAGTTTGATACCCATATTCTAGGAGTTCTCGGAGCACCACTTCCTGCTATTCACCTCCATGCGCCTGCTGTCATGCTCAATGTACTCGGCCAACACGTAGAGGCTGCTGAAACATATGTGACAGAAAATCCAAGCGCTCACCTCCACTTATATGGTAAACTAGAAGCAAAGCACAACCGCAAAATGGGACATGTGACTTTGTTTAGTGATGAGCCTGATGAAGTTGAGGAATTTGGGAAAGGGATTGATTTTTAAAATGGTAGAAGAATTCGATGATGTATTCGAAGATGATATTACTACTCTAACATTTACTTATGCGGACGATGTAGAGATTCCAGAAATTCCTGATGCAGAAGGGATCCATGTTGTAGAGATAACAAATAATCAATTAGTTATAAAGCATATCCGCGATGATGATGAGGTCTATGATTATATAAAGAGTTTTGGATTAACAAGTCGCCCTATAAAACTTTCGATTGAATTTTGTGTTTACGAAGATTCTGAGGAAGAATAGTATTTAAATTGAATGGGGAGAATTTAGGATTCAACTCATCGTCAACTCATTTGTTAAACAAGAGAAGCCAGACAACTACTGAAGGAAAGGAATTGATTTTTAAGTGAAAATAGCGATTCTAGGACTTGGAGTCATCGGGACCACTTATGCCTACGCCTTTCAAAAAGCAGGCCATCAAGTGGAACACGTACTGAGAGATAGTAAGAAAAGCACAGCTCCGAAGGAGTTGTCGGTTGATCTGCTAGATGGTCGCTATCATTCCAAGGGTGAGAACAAGCATGATACCTATGAGGTTCATGTGGCGGAAGCTGATTCGGAATATGATTTTATTTTTCTGAGTGTGCGTCATGGTTTTGTCAAAGAAGCTGTGGAGACCTTGCGGAAAAATAATATCAAAGGTACCCTTGTTTTCTTCTGTAATTTCTGGGATACTCGAAAAGAGGTCCAAGAGTGGGCAGGAGATTATGACTATATTCTGGCCTTTCCGACAGCGGGCGGTCACATGCAGGAGGACCATTTGGATGGTGTCTTGTTTGACCATTTAATGCTAGAAGGTGAGCAAAAAGCACACATTTCTAACTATGCTGATCTGACGGATTTACTGACTTCTGCAGATTTGAAGTGGGAAGTGCCTCATGATATGGTCGAGTGGATTTGGATTCACATGGCGATTAATGCGGGTGTCACTTCGACGGCTGCTCGCTCAGGAAATTTGGAAAACCCAGAAGAATTGGCTCTGAACTTGATGAATAGTTCATCGGAATTGTCATTGGCCATCAAGGCCATTCGAGAAGCCTTGAAAGTCGTAGAAGCGCGTGGCGTGAATTTGAAGCTTTATAAGGCAGAACTCTTACCCTACAAAATTCCGGCTTGGATAGCCGGCAAAGCCATGAAAGTCATGTTTGCGAAAAATGAGCTGACTCGAAAAATTATGACTTTGCACAATGATAAACAGGACATCTTCTATTGTTGTCAAAGTGTTTATCATACTGGTCAAGAGTTAGGTGTCAAGATGCCTATTCTGGAAGCAAATATGAAGGGCATTTCGATTTAGGAGGTTTTATGATTCAACTCATTGTCAACGCATTTGTTGAAAAAGAAAAGACGGGAGCAGTCGTCGAAGTCTTATATGCTAGTAGTGATCACGAAAAAGTGAAAGCTAAGTATGAAGAGCTGACTGCTCAATATCCTGAAAACTATTTAGCTATCTATGATGTCCCACTGGATACGGATTTGAATACACTCGATCACTATCCATCGGTGTGGATTGGAAAAGAAGAATTTGAATAAAACGACTGTTGGTTGCTAACTGATGTGAAACATCAAAAGAAAGGAAAATAATAATATGATCGAACGTTACTCTCGCCCAGAAATGGCGAACATTTGGACTGAAGAAAATAAATACCGTGCTTGGCTTGAGGTGGAAATCTTGGCGGATGAAGCATGGGCTGAGTTGGGAGAAATTCCTAAGGAAGATGTGGCTTTGATTCGTGAAAAAGCGGACTTTGACATCGACCGTATTCTTGAAATCGAGCAGCAAACGCGTCACGATGTGGTTGCCTTCACACGTGCGGTTTCTGAAACGCTTGGTGAAGAGCGTAAGTGGGTTCACTATGGTTTGACTTCTACTGACGTGGTAGATACTGCCTATGGTTACCTCTACAAACAAGCCAACGACATCATCCGTCGTGACCTTGAAAACTTCCTTAACATCATCTCTGACAAAGCGAAAGAACACAAGTTCACCATCATGATGGGTCGTACCCACGGTGTGCACGCTGAGCCAACAACTTTTGGTCTTAAATTGGCAACTTGGTACAGCGAAATGAAACGTAACATCGAGCGTTTCGAGCATGCGGCTGCTGGTGTGGAAGCTGGTAAGATTTCTGGTGCGGTTGGTAACTTTGCTAACATCCCACCATTCGTTGAAAAATACGTCTGCGACAAATTGGGTATCCGTGCTCAAGAAATCTCTACACAGGTGCTTCCTCGTGACCTTCACGCTGAGTACTTTGCAGTTCTTGCGAGCATCGCAACTTCTATCGAGCGGATGGCAACTGAAATCCGTGGTCTTCAAAAATCTGAACAACGTGAAGTGGAAGAGTTCTTTGCCAAAGGTCAAAAAGGTTCTTCAGCAATGCCTCACAAGCGCAACCCGATCGGTTCTGAAAACATGACAGGTCTTGCGCGTGTGATCCGTGGTCACATGGTCACAGCTTACGAAAATGTGTCACTCTGGCATGAGCGTGATATCTCTCACTCATCAGCTGAGCGTATCATCGCACCAGACACAACCATCTTGATTGACTACATGCTCAACCGTTTCGGAAACATCGTTAAGAACTTGACAGTCTTCCCAGAAAACATGATTCGCAACATGAACTCTACATTTGGTTTGATCTTCAGCCAACGTGCCATGTTGACTTTGATTGAAAAAGGGATGACACGTGAGCAAGCTTACGACCTTGTTCAACCGAAGACTGCCCAATCATGGGATAACCAAGTAGACTTCAAACCACTTCTTGAAGCAGATCCAGAAGTAACTTCACGTCTCACTCAAGAAGAAATCGACGAAATCTTCAACCCAACTTACTACACCAAACGGGTGGATGAAATCTTCGAACGCATCGGTTTGGGTGACTAATCGCAACGAAAAAGGGAATTTGAAAAATAGACGAAAGAGGCTGGGCAAAAACTGTCCAGCCTTTGATGTTTGATAAGACTAACTGCAAGACGCAGTGGTTGATTGGTATCTTTGTTCGCTTATGAAGCTCCAAAGATGACCTAATCAACTGTGCGGGGGTGGGGAAGACGAACTCTTTTTAACTAGTCGGAGTTCTTTCCCACTCCCTTTTTAAACTTTTTATAGCTAAACTATCACTAATTATATATATTTTTAAAGAGGTCTTTAGAAATCGTTTTCAACATGCTATACTGGAGCTATAAAAAAGACCGAGATGTCTCAGTCTTTTTGGTTCTTAGTGATCGCGGTCACAGGAGATGAACTTGATCTTGTAGTAGTCACCGCGTTTATAGGTTTCCGTGTATTCAAGGATTTGGCCAGTCGCTTCTAGCTTGGTCGTCTTCACTTGTTTGACCGTTGGGAAATTTTCGTCGATCTTCAATACTTTAGCAACCTTGCTTGGTGTAGGAAAGACGATTTCGTTGACTTCTTCGAAGTGCTCATCATTCATATGAATGTGATAGTCTTCTTTGAAGCGATCATAGATAGAGCTGTAGTATTCCAAATTTGGATAGTTTGGATTGATGTATTGTTCAGGAATATAGGTTTGGTGGAAGATATAGGTATCATCCCCTGTCTGGCGAGTCCGTTCGATCTTATAGTAGAACTGCGTTGGGTTGAGGCCTAGTTTGTCTAGGATGCTCAAGGTATTTCCACGTTTAATAGAGAGAACTTTGACTTTGGCCTTTTGGATTGGGAAGGTTTCAACATCTGAAAATTCTACCAGTTTGTGTTTTCGAGCACGAGAAACAAAGGTTCCCTTTCCTTGCTGACGGACAATGTAGCCATCGGCGGCGAGGTCGTTCAAAGCACGGACAACGGTGATAGAGCTGACATCATAAATTTTGATGAGTTCAGCTTCCGTATAAAATTTATCTCCATTTTCAAATTTTCCTGAGATAATTTGCTGCTTCAAATCATCTTTGATGTGTTGGTACTTTGGAATTGCCATAGTGCTACCTCTCTTTAGATTTCTCTTATTTAACCCTATTTTAACATATTTTTTATAAAAGTGTTGACATTTTTCAAATAATTTATTATATTAATAAATGAAAAGGGTTACATATAAGAAAGGGGGGCGTTTATGGGAGTTTTTGAGATTCGCGATGCTTTCTATTTAAAAGGTCAACCCTTTAAGATTTTATCCGGAGCAATCCATTATTTCCGTATTGACCCAGCAGACTGGTATCATTCCTTGTATAATCTAAAAGCTTTGGGTTTTAACACGGTTGAGACCTATGTTCCTTGGAATGCGCATGAACCCCGCAAAGGGCAGTTTGACTTTAGTGGCCGATTGGATCTAGAGCGTTTCATTCAAACAGCCCAGTCCCTAGGACTTTACATGATTGTAAGGCCGTCGCCCTTTATCTGTGCAGAGTGGGAATTTGGTGGATTGCCAGCTTGGCTCTTAGAAGAAGACCTGCGAATCCGCTCATCAGACCCAGCCTTTATCGAAGCGGTGGATCGTTATTATGATCGCTTGCTTGGGTTGTTGACACCCTACCAAGTGGATCGGGGTGGTCCAATCCTTATGATGCAGGTGGAAAATGAGTACGGCTCTTATGGAGAAGATAAGGATTATCTTCGTGCCATTCGGGATTTGATGAAGGGAAAAGGCGTGACCTGTCCTCTCTTTACATCAGATGGTCCATGGCGAGCAACGCTAAGAGCAGGAACCTTGATCGAAGAAGACCTCTTCGTGACAGGAAACTTCGGTTCCAAAGCAGCCTATAACTTTGGTCAGATGAAAGAATTCTTTGACGAATACGGCAAGAAATGGCCCTTGATGTGTATGGAATTCTGGGATGGCTGGTTTACCCGCTGGAAGGAACCCGTGATTCAAAGGGACCCAGAGGAGTTGGCAGAAGCTGTCCATGAGGTCTTGGAGCTTGGTTCCATCAACCTCTATATGTTTCATGGCGGAACCAATTTCGGCTTCATGAATGGTTGCTCAGCTCGGGGAACGCTAGACTTGCCACAGGTGACGTCCTATGACTATGGGGCTTTGCTCAATGAGCAGGGCAATCCGACGGAGAAGTATTATGCTATTCAAAAAATGATGGCGACCTATTATCCGGAATACCCACAGCAAGAACCACTCATCAAAGAGTGTTTGCCAGAACAAACCTTGCAATTGGCAGCCAAGACTAGTCTTTTTGGGAATCTGGATAATTTGGCTCAAGTCGAGACCAGCCTTTATCCTGAAAAGATGGAAGAGTTGGGGCAAACCACAGGTTATCTACTATATGAGACAGACCTTGAGTTGGATGCGGAAGAAGAAAAATTGCGCATCATTGATGGTCGGGATCGGGTACAAATTTACCTGGATGATCAACATGTAGCAACACAATACCAAACAGAGATCGGTGAAGATCTTTTTATCAAAGGAAAAAAGAAAGCGGTTACGAATTTAAAAATCTTGCTTGAGAATATGGGCCGTGTCAACTATGGTCACAAGCTCTTAGCTGATAGCCAGCACAAGGGCATTCGCACAGGTGTCTGTGTGGATTTGCACTTCCACCTTCATTGGAAGCAGTACCCACTGGATTTACAAGATCTCAGTCAGCTCGATTTTTCAAAGGAATGGCAGGCAGGTGCTCCAGCCTTTTACCGATATGATTTTCAGCTGGACCACAACCTTGACACTTATCTGGATATGACAGGATTTGGGAAAGGGGTCGTCTTTGTCAACGGCCATAACCTTGGTCGCTTCTGGGAGGTCGGACCGACCACTTCACTTTATGTGCCTCATGGTTTCCTCAAAGAAGGAGCCAATAGCCTGATCGTCTTTGAGACAGAAGGGCGTTACCAAGAGACACTTCAACTTGTTCAACAACCTACATTCAAAGAAGTAAAGGGGGAAAACTTATGACTATTGTAGGATGCCGTATCGATGGACGTTTGATCCACGGGCAGGTAGCCAATCTTTGGACTACCAAACTAAATGTTTCACGTATCATGGTGATCGATGATGAAGTCGCTCAAAATGATATTGAAAAAAGTGGCTTGAAACTAGCGACACCACCTGGTGTTAAGCTCAGTATCTTGCCAGTCGCAAAGGCTGCGGAAAATATCTTGGCTGGAAAATATGATAGCCAACGACTCTTTATCGTAGCTCGCAAACCAGATCGTTTCCTTCGTTTGATCGAAGCAGGCGTTCAGCTTGAAACGCTGAATGTCGGCAATATGTCTCAATCCGATGAGACACGCGCGATTACCCGCTCGATCAATGTGGTGGACGCGGACGTGGAAGACTTCAACAAGATCCACGAAAAAGGTGTGAAGATTACGTCTCAGATGGTGCCAAACGACACTGCAGAAGACTTTATGAAGTTATTAAAGTAAAAGAAAATTTTTAGGAGGAAATTGTCATGATACAATGGTGGCAAATTTTACTACTTACTTTGTACTCAGCTTATCAAATCTGTGATGAGTTGACGATTGTTTCATCAGCAGGCTCACCAGTCTTTGCTGGTTTCATTACAGGACTTGTCATGGGGGATTTAAAGACAGGTCTATTTATCGGAGCTTCTCTTCAATTGACAGTGCTCGGTGTAGGTACTTTCGGTGGAGCTTCTCGTATTGACGCAACATCTGGTGCCGTTCTTGCGACTGCCTTCTCAGTAGCAAAAGGGATTGATCCAGAGATTGCTATTGCTACAATCGCTGTGCCGGTAGCAACTTTGTTGACCTACTTTGATATTCTTGGTCGTATGACTACAACTTACTTCGCTCACCGTGTAGATGCTGCGATCGAACGTTACGACTATAAAGGAATTGAACGCAACTACCTTCTTGGTGCTGTTCCTTGGGCTCTTTCTCGTGCCCTTCCAGTCTTCTTGGCTCTTGCCTTTGGTGGTACTTTCGTAGAAACTGTTGTTACAGGTCTTGCTAATGTACAATGGTTGGCAAACGGTCTGAAACTCGCAGGTCAAATGCTTCCAGGTCTTGGATTTGCGATCTTGCTTCGTTACCTTCCTGTTCGTCGTAACCTTCACTACTTAGCACTTGGCTTTGGCTTAACAGCAATGTTGACAGTGCTTTATAGCAATGTTCAAAGCCTTGGTGCTGCAGTGTCTAGCATTGTTGGTTCTGATGTGTTCGCTAAACTTCCAAAAGAACAAGCTATTACTTTTGTTAACAACTTCAAGAGTGTATCTATGATTGGTATTGCCATTATCGGTATCTTCCTTGCAGTGCAACACTTCAAAAACAGCCAACGTACAGTTGTAGCTGCTCCAGCAAGCAATGTAGAAAGCGGGGAAATTGAAGATGACGAATTCTAATTACAAACTAACAAAAGAAGATTTTAAACAAATTAACAAACGTAGCCTCTTCACCTTCCAATTGGGTTGGAACTACGAACGGATGCAGGCTTCTGGTTACCTTTACATGCTTCTTCCACAATTGCGGAAAATGTATGGAGACGGCACACCTGAATTGAAAGAAATGATGAAATTGCATACGCAATTCTTCAATACTTCTCCATTCTTCCACACTATTATCACTGGTTTTGACCTTGCTTTGGAAGAAAAAGATGGTGTCAAATCAAAAGATGCGGTGAACGGGATCAAGACAGGTCTCATGGGACCATTTGCCCCTCTTGGAGACTCAATCTTTGGATCATTGATACCAGCTATTATGGGTTCAATCGCAGCAACTTTGGCTATTGCAGGAAACCCAGCCGGTATCTTCTTGTGGATCGCTGTGGCAGTTGCTTATGACATTTTCCGTTGGAAACAGTTGGAATTTGCCTATAAAGAAGGGGTTAACCTCATCAACAACATGCAAAGTACCTTGACAGCTTTGATCGACGCAGCTGCCGTTCTGGGTATCTTCATGGTTGGCGCCTTGATTGCCAGCATGATTGGTGTTGAAGTTTCTTGGACTCCACACATTGGGGACAAAGCGATTGAAATTCAAGATATGCTCAACCTTATCTTCCCACGTTTGGTACCAGCAATCATCACAGGTGTAATCTACTGGTTGCTTGGACGTAAGGGTATGAACTCTACAAAAGCTATCTTGCTCATCATCCTTGCAGCAATCGCATTCTCAGCATTTGGCCACTTCTTCTTTGGAATGGCATAATGGAGTAAGGTATGGCAAAAGAGTTAGTATTGGTCAGCCATGGTCGCTTTTGTGAAGAGCTCAAAGCGAGCACAGAGATGATTATGGGACCACAAGAATCCATCCATACGGTTGCACTCTTACCAGAAGAAGGACCAGAAGACTTTACTGCTAAATTCGAAGCAACAGTCCAAGGTCTAGAAGACTATATTGTATTTGCCGATCTCTTGGGAGGAACTCCTTGCAACACCGTGAGCCGCTTGATCCTTGAAGGACGTGCGATTGACTTATACGCAGGGATGAATCTTCCGATGGTTATCGAATTCATCAATAGTAGCCTGACTGGTAATGAAGGGGACTACCCTGAACGTGCAAAAGAAAGTATTGTCAAGGTCAATGACCTCTTGTCAAACCTTGATGATGATGAAGATGAGTAGGTTGGTATGGGAGTCTGGGAGCATCATCTCAGGCTCCTTTCCCATTTATCAACGTTAGATTGTAGAAAGGAACAACAGGTTCTATGTTAGACTATACAAAAGAAGACTTGCAGGAGCTAGGAGCAGAGATCACAACACGTGAGATTTACCAACAACCAAGTGTTTGGAAAGAAACGGCTCGCTTGTACCAAGAAAGAAAAGCGGAAATCAAAGCTTTCTTAGAAAAGATTGGGCAAGAGCATGACTATATCAAGGTCATCTTGACAGGGGCAGGAACCTCAGCATATGTGGGGGATACCTTGGTTCCTTACTTGCAGGAAGTGCACGATGAACGCCACTGGAATTTTCAATCCATTGCGACGACGGATATCGTAGCTCATCCTCAAACCTATTTGAAAAAAGAGGTTCCGACGATTTTAGTATCTTTTGCCCGGAGTGGCAATTCGCCAGAAAGTGTCGCAACCGTGCAGTTGGCCCAAGGCTTGGTCGATGAACTTTATCAGATCACCATTACCTGTGCCGAAGAAGGAAAACTGGCCCAGCAAGCCCACGGAGATGAGCGCAATCTCTTGCTCTTACAGCCGAAAGAAACCAACGATGCTGGTTTTGCCATGACCTCTAGCTTTACCTCCATGCTCTTGACAGCTCTCTTGGTCTTTGATCCAAGCGAGGAAGAGATGAAAGAAAAACGAGTAGAAGAACTGATTCATCTGTCAGAGCAAATCTTGGAGAAGGACCGTGCGGTCAAAGAAGTGGTCGATCTAGACTTCGAGCGCGTGATCTACCTGGGGGCAGGACCTTTCTTTGGCCTAGCCCATGAAGCCCAGCTCAAGATTTTGGAATTAACAGCAGGCAAAATCGCAACCATGTATGAGAGTCCTGTCGGTTTCCGTCACGGTCCAAAATCCCTCATCAATGACCAGACTCTCGTCTTGGTCTTTGGATCCATTGATCCTTATACCCGTCAGTATGATCTGGACTTGGTTGGAGAAGTTGCAGGAGATCGGATTGCCCGTCAAGTTGTCCTCTTGACCGATCAAGCTGCAGGGATCGAGCATGTACGGGAAGTGTTGGTGAAAGCATCAGCAGACTCCCTAGATATCTACCGTGCCTTCCCATACATTATCTACGGTCAGTTGATTTCTCTCTTGACTTCGCTCAAGGTGCAAAATCGCCCAGACACGCCATCACCAACTGGTACCGTCAATCGGGTTGTTCAAGGGGTGATCATTCATCCATTTCATAAAGAATAGCCACTAATTTTCTATAAAAAGTGGAGTGTTTCTTCTTGTGAAACTGATACAATGGAGAAAAACAGTGAGAGGAGAAGGTTTGTGAAACAGTATCAAGAAAGCGTGTTTGGGAAATGGCAGAATCAAGAGGTTCGGGCTTATCGCCTCGAAAATGACAAGGGTTACCAATTATCTGTCATGACCTATGGGGCGACGATCTTAGAATATGTGACACCGGATAAAGAAGACCATTTTACGAATATTATTCTAGGCTTTGATCGCTTTGAGGACTATGTGGGCAATAGCCCTAAATATGGGGCTAGTATTGGCCCGGTAGCAGGCCGGATTGCAGGGGCAAGTTTTGAACTCAATGGAGAGACCTATCACTTGGAAGCCAATAATGGTACCAACTGCAACCACAGTGGATCAACAGGCTGGGACAGCGCTTTGTTTAGCGTGGAGTCGGTAACGGATCAGGAAATTACCCTATACACAGAACGTGCAGATGGAACCGGTGGTTTCCCTGGAAATCTCAAGGTCTGGGTAACCTATGGTTTGACGGAAGATGGTGAACTTGAGATTGCCTATCGGGTAGAAACGGATCAAGATACCTTGGTCAACCCGACCAACCACAGCTATTTCAACCTATCAGGCAACTTCACCCAGCCGATCAATGACCATGTCTTTCAGATCAACCATCAAGGGCTTTACCCTATCCATCCAGACGGTGTTCCTCTTCAGACCGTGGATAGAGAAAGTCCGGTTGTCCAGCATCTCTACCAAGCAATGCTCTTGGAGGATCTTTTTAAGGACTCTGATCCGCAAATCCGTCTGGTAGAAGGATTAGACCATCCATTTGCTCTTCCAGAAGGGCATGAAAATGCCGGCTTTCTTTACCATCAGCCATCTGGACGTTTTTTGACCTTTAAGTCAGAAGCCCCAGCCTTGGTGGTATATTCAGCCAATTTCGTAGACGAAACTGTTCATCTGCAAGGCCAACCAATGGTTCAGCACAATGGCTTGGCTCTAGAATTCCAAACAGTGCCAGATGCCATTCACAGTGACCAAGCTGAAAAGGTCATCTTGAGAGCAGGTCAAGTCTTCACCAGCAAGACTAGCTACCATGCCATTGCTAAGAAATAAGGAGGAAAGGGGTGACCCAAAAAAGGATGTGAAATTCTTGCTTGGGACCACCTCTTTTTCTCGAAAAAGATTTTTTAGAAAAACTATAAGGAAAGTTTAAGCTTCCTATCGTATACTAATACCATCATCAAAGACCTCCTAACTTTGAATGATAAAACTCCTAAAACTTTTTCATAATAATCTCCCTATAAGAGCCACCAAAACCGGTGGCTTTTTTCTGGGAGTGAGACAGAACAATTTTTTAAAATTGTTCGTTGTCTCACCCCCGCACAGTTGATTAGGTAATCTTTGGAGCTATAAGAGCGAACAAAGATACCAATCAACCACTGCGTTATGTAATTATTACTAAACCTATTTCATCTAATCAAGCCTGATAGGGACGTAGACGAAATTAGGTACATTGACGCAGTTCGAACGCTAGTGAGAACTACGATCTTTAAAAATTTAATGAGGTGAACTCAGAGAGTTCAACCGAACCAAAGGTACCGAAGTATTTTAATAGAGCGTAAACTCTTGGATTAATTCTTTTGCACACAAAAAAGCCCCTTGAGAAATTCTCAAGGGGTAGTGGAATGACTAATCGCTCGTTGTGTCAGACACTTTTTTGAATTTTGCTGAAATAACCGTATTTAGATTATTCCGTCCATCGCGTTGCTCAATCGTCAACGTTAAAATATCTCCATCAATAGAGTATTTATACGTAGTTTCTTTAGCGACAGGTCCAATGGACATGGTTGCAAGTTGCACAATATTGATAGCTTCTGGGAAGATAATCGTTTGGTTTGCTGTATCTAATTTACCGTTCTTCAATACAGAATGAATTTTAGTATTACCTCTATCAAATTCATAAGTTGTATTGGGCAAGTCTTTAGCGCCATCCTGTAGATTGACTGATAATTTGGTAAATTGATTTTTAATATATTCGTCTTTCGTTTGAGTCACTTTAGATGAATCTTTTTGTTTTAAGTAATCGTAGAACCTTCCAAAACCATCTGCTAGAGATACAGTATAGTCGAATTCAACAGATGTATCTGTAATGTTCAACGTTGGTTTTAAATCTTTCCATGCCTCAGGATAGATCAGCTTGATAGCCGAATCATCATTGTCAAAATCTTTAAAGGCTAAGCTACGTTCAAGAGCTGGTCGGAAGTCGATGGCTTGCCATTTTCCTTCAATTGGAACGGGGTCTTTTTGAGTAGTGCTTCCTTTACGTTTGAAGTGTAGTTCATAGTGAACTGGAAGATTATTTTTCTTCGCTTTTCCGTCAATCGTGACATAAAGCATGTCGTCTTTTAATTTGTAGTGATATGTGTTTGGCGAAACGCGATTTTCACCGAATGAGAAGAAGAATGAGTTTGCTACGGAAAGTCCTTCATCAAAGGTCATTGTTTTGGCACCTTGATCAATAGAACCCGTTGCTTCGTAGCTAAACACGCCAGTATCTTTATTCATGCTGACTTTGTATTTCTTAAAGTCGCCTGCAAATCCTTCATGAGAGTCATACATGATTTTTTTGAATTCTTCTTCAGTCTTGCCTCTAGCTTCTGTTGTGACAGTGGAGAAAGCTTTAATAAAGTTATCAATGTTATAGTCGTATTTAATGGTTGCCGTGTTGTTTTCAATCTTCATGTCCATTTTGAAGTCTTTAACAGATTCAAGCAAGTGTGCAAAGTGGATTCCATGGAGGGTATAGGCTCCGATGGACTCCGTTAAAGCATCGAGAGTATCGACTAATTCCCATTCGCCATCAATCGTTTCGACTTTTGGTGTTTCTGTTTTAGCGGCATTTTTAGAGCCGCTTTGTTCTTGAGAACAAGAAGCTAGTGCGAAAACTGAGAGCAGAGCAACGAATGATAAAAATAATTTTTTATAACGTCTAATCATCGCTAGACCTCCTTAAAATAGATGATTGTATTACGCTTATATTATACGTTCAACACAATTGTTTTGCAAGGGCTTTCAAACGAATCACAATTTTGTTTTGTAACTTGACCAATTATTCAACATAAGAAACGGGAAAATTGTATGTAGCAGAGTCCCCAATAGATGAGATTCTCAAGGCTTCCTAAATTATTTTTTTGCACACAAAAGAGGCTGGGACAAAAGTCCTAGCCTCTCAATTGTTTTTGTATTGTCGAGCAAGACGCAGTGGTTGAGTGGGCTCTACTACGCTGATTTCATCAGCTTTTACAGCCCTACTCAACTGTGCGGAGGTGGGACGACGAAATCGAATTCTAACGAATTACCGATTTCTGTCCCACTCTCAGTGAGTTATTTAATTAGTTTTAGGATCTGAAACTTTCTTGAATTTCATTGGATAAACGAGATGTGCTCCTGTTTCTTCGAATGTTTTTTCAGCGTAAATTGTAAGGATGTCACCATTCAATTCGTAGTGATAAGTAATTGGTACGTCTGTAGAATTAATATAAAGAGGTAGAACTCCAAAGATGTTTGGAACTTCAGGGAATACGATCGTTTTTGCATTCTCGTTTAAAACCCCATCATTTAACGTTGCAGTTAACACTTTTGTATTGTTATCAAACGTTCCAGTTTGATGTTTAAAACTTCCAAATTTCTTTTCTCTTACGCCTAGAAGGATGGCAGTAGCTTCTTCTTTTGTAGGATATTCATCTTTATTCTGTTCAGCATAAAAATCAATATACTTATTCATATCAGCACTATAAGAATAAGTTACATCTGTTCCTGTGATTTTTAGAGTCGGAACGATATCTTGGAAGGCTTCAGTAACCTTTAATCGACTATCAGCATCATCATAATAAATTAAGAAAGTACGTTCCACGGTATCTCTAAAATCTACAGCTCTCCAGTCTCCTTCGAGTGAGACTGGAGTCGGTGCTACTGTGGTAGTTTCTGCAACTGTTGTAGTCTCAGCGGTTGTTTGTTGTTGCTGTTGTTTCTGTTGCCCACATCCTGATACAAATAGAAGAGCAAGAAGGGAAAACATCCATAGGGAACTTTTTTTCATATTGTTCATGATTGATCACTCCTTCTAATGTTTGTCTCCTACGTAATTGAAACGAAGACGTATTACTCTAAAATGACTTTGTTCATCATTACCTTCAGCATAAAGTGTTAGTTGGTTACCTTCAACGGTGTAAGTATAAGTAATGGGTACAAGCGAGTTATACGTGGTTCCCATAACAATTCTACTTAAAAATGTAGGTGTTTCAGGGAACGTAATAGTGTGTTTCTGCGTATCGATTTCGCCAGTCAGAGAGTAATCATAGGCATCATTAGGTTCGTCAAGAGTAATCTTTGTATGTTTCAAATTTGGAATATAGTTCTTAAATTCAGCAGTTTTATTTTTTAAATACGATTCATAATTTGCTTTGTTCTCTCCTGTTGCAAATGCTTGATCCTCATACAGTTCTCTGTAATCAAAATGGTACTTCAATTCAACGGTTTTATCTTTAATAGTCATCGTCATCTTAACCTTATCGAAGTCATCAAGCATCAGTACAGCGGCAAGTTTTTTGATATTAGAAGCTAGGAATACTTTCTGAATGGTCATTTGTTGGTCAGTCCATTTCCAAGTTCCTTGTTGATCCTTTGTAAGATCTTGTGGTGCTTTTATTGTTTGAGGAGATTTATCTGTTTGAGAAGACTTATTTGTTTTAGAAGACTGCGATGGAGAAGACTGACATCCCGCAATGAGGAGCACTGCAAAGAATGCCAAGAAACCGAAAAGGATCTTCTTTGTTTTAGTAAACATAAATTTACCTCCTAAACCTTGTTGCTTTAATTTTATCATTAAAGGAAATAATTATAAAGTGAAATGGTGAGCGAGGTGTGAAGAAGAAGGGACCGTATAATAAAAAGAAAGGTTGGCAATGAGGGCAACTGTTCAACTTTTTCTAACGAACGACGGTGTGAACTAGGATCTTTAAAAAACACATTCTATTTATGGTACCGAAGGTATCATTTTTTGCTATAATAGACTGTATGAGTAGAATTTTAGACAATGAAATCATGGGCGATGAAGAGGCCGTTGAACGGACGCTACGCCCGCAATATTTACATGAATATATCGGTCAGGATAAGGTCAAGGACCAGCTGAAAATCTTTATTGAGGCAGCCAAGCTTCGGGATGAAGCGCTGGATCATGTCCTTCTTTTTGGCCCTCCGGGGCTGGGGAAAACCACCATGGCCTTTGTCATTGCCAATGAACTGGGCGTCAATCTCAAGCAGACTTCCGGTCCTGTCATTGAAAAGGCTGGTGACTTGGTAGCTATCCTCAATGATCTAGAGCCGGGGGATGTCCTCTTTATCGATGAGATCCATCGTCTTCCTATGTCAGTTGAAGAAGTGCTCTATAGCGCCATGGAAGATTTTTACATCGATATCATGATTGGCTCTGGTGAGAGCAGTCGGAGTGTCCATCTGGACCTTCCTCCTTTCACTTTGATTGGGGCGACAACGCGAGCAGGTATGCTGTCCAATCCCTTGCGCGCTCGCTTTGGGATTACCGGGCACATGGAATACTATGAGCAAGATGATTTGACAGAGATTGTCGAGCGGACCGCCGAGATCTTTGAGATGGAAATTACCCACGAGGCTGCCGAAGAGCTTTCTCTTCGTAGTCGTGGGACTCCTCGGATTGCCAATCGGTTGCTCAAACGGGTGCGCGATTTTGCTCAGATCATGGGCGATGGCTTGATTGACGATACCATTACCGACAAGGCCCTCTCTATGCTGGATGTGGACCATGAAGGACTGGACTATGTCGATCAAAAGATCCTGCGCACCATGATTGAGATGTACGGCGGTGGCCCGGTTGGCCTTGGAACTTTATCGGTCAATATTGCCGAAGAGCGAGAGACCGTAGAAGATATGTATGAGCCTTACTTGATTCAAAAAGGCTTTATCATGCGGACCCGGACAGGGCGCGTGGCGACCCGCAAGGCTTATGAACACCTGGGTTATCCCTATAATGGAGACTAGAAGAAGATGCTGACGGAAGAAGCAATAGTGGAACAAATCCAAGCCGATCCGGAGATGATGACTGTCTTGGCCATTATTCGAGATCTCAACTTGGCAGATGCCTGGTTAGCGGCGGGCGCGGTGCGAAATTTCATCTGGAACCGGCTCTCTGGAAAACCAGGGTTTGATGCGACGACAGATCTGGATCTGGTCTTTTATGACCCTACGATCAGTTATGAGGAGACTCTGCAGATCGAGCAGGAATTAAAGAAGACCTATCCCCAGTACGCTTGGGAAGTGAAAAATCAAGTCTATATGCACCAGCATAGTCCGGGGACGGCTCCTTATCGCAGTGCTTGTGACGCGGTTTCTAAATACCCCGAGCAGTGTACGGCACTTGCAGTTCGCTTAAGGAAAGAGGGTCAGCTAGAGCTCTTTCTCCCTTATGGGACAAAGGATATCGAAGACCTCATCGTTCAGCCAACTCCACATTTTTTAGCTAGTCCCGAGCGTTTGGCGGTTTATACAGAGCGGATGCGGAAGAAAGATTGGAAACGAAAATGGCCAGCCCTTCAGATCATCCTGCCTGAATAAAAAAAGAAAGTCAGCCCACCTCAACGGTGGACAGGCTTTTTTCATCTTGCCTCAAAATTATAATTTTAGCAGATTATATTTTTCTTACATTCTGTTATAATAGAAAGGAGGTGCTGTCATGAAAAAAATCGTATTTGTGTGTTTAGGAAATATTTGTCGGAGCCCCATGGCAGAGTTTGTCATGAAGGATTTGACCAACCAGTATGAGATTGAGAGCCGTGCCACTTCTAACTGGGAGCACGGGAACCCTATTCACCAAGGGACTCAAAAGATTTTTCGCAGTCATGGCGTACCCTATGATGTGTCTAAAACATCCCTTCAAATCAGTGACCAAGATTTTCATACCTTTGACCTGATCTTAGGGATGGATGAAAACAATGTGGCTGACCTCAAACGAATGGCACCGCCTGGAACAGAGCACAAGATTCATCTCTTTGCAGGAGAAAGTGTTCCAGATCCATGGTACACAGGAGATTTCGAAGAGACCTATTCCAGAGTCCTGAGCGGCTGTAAGGCTTGGTTAGATCAGTTAGCAACTTCCTAAGAGTTTGATATGTGAGAGAATACAGAATATGAAAGAATTTTATGAGACTTATAAGGTCTATCTGACAAGAAAAAATTTAGAAATAGCAGCATTAGTCGTGATTATTCTATCTGCTTTGCTGGTTTTCCTTTCAGCCATTCCAGGTCAGGGCGTTTTGACCTTGGATAAGGGGGCGATCCGTTACGACGGAAGTTTGGTCCGTGGCAAGATGAATGGCAAGGGGACCGTCACCTTTAAAAATGGGGATACCTATACAGGTAACCTCGTCAACGGCTCTTTTAGTGGCTATGGAAAGTTCAAGTCCAAGGATGGCTGGACCTATGAAGGGCAGTTTGTTAATGGCCAGCCGGAGGGCAAAGGCACCTTAACCACAGAAGCCAACGTCGTATACAAAGGAACATTCAAGCAGGGGATTTATCAAAATGCGCATTAAATGGTTTTCACTAGTCCGTGTTACAGGACTCTTATTGGTATTGCTTTACCATTTCTTCCAAAAAGCCTTTCCTGGAGGCTTCATTGGGGTAGATATTTTCTTCACCTTCTCAGGATTTTTGATTACAGCGCTCTTGATCGATGAATTTGCGCGCAAGCAAGGAATCGACTACCTGGCATTCTTGAAACGGCGCTTTTACCGGATCGTACCACCCCTTGTCTTTATGATCTTGGTCGTGATGCCCTTTACCTTTATGGTCCAACGGGACTACGTGGCTGGTATTGGGACTCAGATTGCGGCGGTCTTCGGTTTTGTGACCAATTTCTTTGAGATGGCAACGGGTGGTAGTTACGAAAGTAACTTCATTCCGCATCTCTTCCTTCATACCTGGAGTTTGGCTCTAGAAGTGCATTACTATGTGCTCTGGGCACTTTTGGCATGGTTCTTGGCTAAGCGGGCTAAGACAGTTGGAAAGTACCGAGGTATGCTCTTCCTGGCATCCAGCGGGCTCTTTCTCTTCACCTTCTTGTCCATGTTCATCCGCGCCTTTCTGACAGCTAATTTCTCTACTATCTATTTTTCTAGCTTCACTCACATCTTCCCCTTCTTTGCGGGATCATGCCTAGCAACGGTGACAGGGATTGCCAATGTCAGCCCGAACTTTACAAAGCTGGTGCAGTCTTGGAGTATGAAAAAGACCTTGTCAGTCTTGGGTGGAAGCTTTGCCTTCTTGTTTGTGCTCAGTCTTTTCTTACCATTTGATAGCTTGTGGACCTATCTGTTTGGCTTTTTAGCAGCGACAATCGCAGCTTGTGCCATGATTCTGTCGGCCCGCATTCTCCATGAGAAGACGCCAGATAAAAAAGAACCAGCCATCCTCAATTTCTTGGCAGATACTAGTTACGGTGTCTATCTTTTCCACTGGCCTTTCTTTATCATCTTCTCTCAACATTTGGGAAATATGATGGCAGCCCTTGTGACGACGATCGTTTCCTTGATTCTAACGGCTCTGTCCTTCTATATTTTGGAGCCAACCATTGCAGGCAAGGAGCCTCGTGTCTTTGGTATGAAGATGGATCTTAGCTTTTTGACCAAGCCGATCTTTTACCTCATGATTCCATTAGCTCTCTTGATGATCGGGATCTCTGCCTTTGCACCAACAGTCGGAGCTTTTGATGAGAGTTTGGTAGTGAGTGGTCTCAATCAAGCAGACAGCAAAATGCAGGTCACACGGACGCAGGTGGACAATGCGACGGCAACAGACTATAACGTCTCAAATGGTGTGACCATGATCGGTGATTCGGTTAACTTGAGAGCACAAGACTACCTAACCAAAGCGATCCCTGGCATCCAGATCGATGCAGTGGTAAGCCGTCAGTTGGAAAATGGAATGAAGGTCTTTGAGACTGATATTTCTAATAAGGTCTTATTGAAAAATGTCGTCATTGCCCTAGGAACTAATACTGTTAGCAATTACAAAGAGTTGCTGGATCAGTATGTTGAAAAACTTCCAAAAGGTCGTCGCTTGATTCTTGTGACACCATATGATGGTCGTTATGCCAACGACGAGTCTAGCGAATCGGTCCAAACTCGTCTCTATGAGTTGGAATTAGCCAAGAAGTATGATTTTATTACCATTGCAGATTGGTACCAAGTAGCTGTTGAAAATCCAAACATTTGGGTGGGAACAGACTCTGTTCACTTCAATATGGAAACCAATGGTGGCGAACTCTATGCCCAAACCGTCAAGGAAGCCCTTGATAAAGCGGAAAAAGGTCCAGTTAAGAAATAGAAAGACTTTTTTGAAATTGCAATAAAACAAATGCTAACAAAAGAGAACAAAAGCAACTTTTTACTTGTAAAGAGCTGCTTTTTTTAGTAAGATTAAGAAAACGCTTACAAAAACAGATTGAAAATTTTACTTTGTGAAGAAAAAATTTTTTTAATATTTTTTTCACAATATAATCAGAAAAGTCCTGCAATTGCGTTTAATTTGATAAAAATTTCACAAACTACAAAAAATTCTTTGTGAAAGTTGCCTGGAAGTGTTTACAAAAATCTTAAAATAGAGTACAATAATATTGTGAAATAATTAACAAATCGAAATTTCTTACACTATTCTTGAAAGTTTCTGAAAACAAGAAAAAGTTCCGGAAAAGGATAAGGGTTTCAAACATTGGAGGAAAGCATCAAATGGCTGATAAAAAAACTCTCTCACCTGAAGAAAAGAAACTCGCTGCTGAAAAACACGTAGACGAGTTGGTGCAAAAAGCACTCGTAGCGCTTGAAGAAATGCGCAAATTGGATCAGGAGCAAGTAGACTACATTGTGGCGAAAGCATCTGTAGCGGCTCTTGACGCACACGGTGAGCTTGCTCTTCATGCATATGAAGAAACTGGTCGTGGAGTCTTTGAAGACAAGGCGACTAAGAACTTGTTCGCTTGTGAGCACGTTGTAAACAACATGCGTCACACCAAGACAGTTGGTGTCATTCAAGAAGATGATGTCACTGGTTTGACCCTTATTGCTGAGCCAGTCGGAGTCGTTTGCGGGATCACTCCTACAACAAACCCAACTTCAACAGCCATCTTTAAAGCATTGATCTCCTTGAAGACACGGAACCCTATCGTCTTTGCCTTCCACCCATCCGCTCAAGAATCATCTGCGCATGCGGCACAAATCGTCCGCGATGCAGCGATTAAAGCAGGAGCTCCTGAAAACTGTGTGCAATGGATCACGCAACCATCTATGGAAGCAACCAGTGCTCTTATGAACCACGAAGGGATTGCGACTATCCTTGCGACCGGTGGGAATGCCATGGTGAAAGCGGCATACTCATGTGGGAAGCCAGCTCTTGGGGTAGGTGCAGGTAACGTTCCTGCTTATGTTGAAAAATCAGCTAACATCCGCCAAGCTGCACACGATATCGTCATGTCAAAATCATTTGACAACGGAATGGTCTGTGCGTCTGAACAAGCGGTCATCATCGATAAAGAAATCTACGATGAGTTTGTTGAAGAATTCAAATCTTACCACACTTACTTTGTTAACAAAAAAGAAAAAGCCCTTCTTGAAGAGTTCTGCTTCGGCGTAAAAGCTAACAGCAAAAACTGTGCGGGTGCGAAATTGAATGCGGACATCGTTGGGAAACCAGCAGCATGGATCGCTGAACAAGCTGGCTTCTCAGTCCCAGAAGGAACCAATATCCTTGCTGCAGAATGTAAAGAAGTTGGTGAAAAAGAGCCTTTGACTCGTGAAAAATTGTCACCAGTCATCGCTGTCTTGAAATCTGAAAGCCGTGAAGACGGAATTAACAAAGCACGCCAAATGGTTGAATTCAACGGTCTTGGTCACTCAGCAGCCATCCATACAGCAGATGAAGAATTGACCAAAGAATTTGGTAAAGCAGTTAAAGCTATTCGTGTGATCTGCAACTCTCCTTCGACTTTCGGTGGTATCGGGGATGTTTACAATGCCTTCTTGCCATCATTAACACTTGGATGTGGTTCTTACGGACGCAACTCTGTTGGGGACAACGTTAGTGCCATCAACCTCTTGAATATCAAAAAAGTCGGACGCCGGAGAAATAACATGCAATGGATGAAACTTCCTTCAAAAACATACTTTGAACGTGATTCAATTGAATACCTACAAAAATGTCGTGACGTTGAACGTGTCATGATCGTTACAGACCACGCTATGGTAGAGCTTGGTTTCCTTGATCGTATCATCGAACAGCTTGACCTTCGTCGCAACAAGGTGGTTTACCAAATCTTTGCAGACGTAGAACCAGATCCAGATATCACAACTGTTGAACGTGGTACAGAGATCATGCGTGCCTTCAAACCAGATACGATCATTGCTCTCGGTGGTGGATCACCAATGGATGCGGCCAAAGTTATGTGGCTCTTCTACGAACAACCAGAAGTGGACTTCCGTGACTTGGTACAAAAATTCATGGATATCCGTAAACGTGCCTTCAAGTTCCCATTGCTTGGTAAGAAGACTAAATTTATTGCGATCCCAACAACATCTGGTACAGGATCTGAAGTAACTCCATTTGCCGTTATCTCTGATAAAGCAAACAACCGTAAATACCCAATCGCAGACTACTCATTGACTCCAACAGTTGCCATCGTAGACCCTGCCTTGGTATTGACAGTTCCAGGATCTGTTGCAGCAGACACTGGTATGGACGTCTTGACGCACGCGACAGAAGCTTACGTATCACAAATGGCTAGCGACTTCACAGATGGTCTTGCTCTTCAAGCTATTAAACTTGTCTTTGAAAACTTGGAAAGCTCAGTCAAGAATGCGGACTTCCATTCACGCGAAAAGATGCACAATGCGTCAACCATCGCAGGTATGGCCTTCGCCAATGCCTTCCTCGGTATTTCTCACTCAATGGCCCACAAGATCGGTGCGCAATTCCACACCATCCACGGACGGACCAATGCCATCTTGCTTCCATACGTTATCCGCTACAACGGTACACGGCCAGCTAAGACAGCTACATGGCCTAAGTACAACTACTACCGTGCAGATGAAAAATACCAAGATATCGCTCGTATGCTAGGACTTCCATGCTCTACTCCAGAAGAAGCCGTTGAAGCTTACGCAAAAGCTGTATACGAACTCGGTGAACGCTGTGGTATCGAAATGAACTTCAAAGCACAAGGCATCGATGAAAAAGAATGGAAGAAACATTCTCGTGAATTGGCCTTCCTTGCTTATGAAGATCAATGTTCACCAGCTAACCCACGTCTTCCAATGGTAGACCATATGCAAGAAATCATCGAAGATGCTTACTATGGTTACAAGGAACGTCCAGGACGTCGTAAATAAGACGCCAAGGAACAACTGATGTTTATCAGCTACCCCCACTCGAAAGAGCGGGGGATTTTTGCTATTTGGATCCAAAACTCGTTTTTTCATAAAAAATTAGACTTTTTTTCAGAAATTGTGTTATTTTTATAGCATTCCGAGCTATTTTATGTTACCCTATAGTGTGTGAATCTGCCTGTAGCTGAAGGGTTATGGTCCTTTTTCAGTTATAGGAAACGAAAAAATAAATCCAAGAAAGGAGGCCATCTCAAATGGAGTTAGAAGGTGACGTGCAAGGAAGACAAGATCAGGCACAGAAAATTATTGAAATGCCCCAACGAGATCGGGAAACTTCCACTTCAGAAAATCAGCCATCATCTGCTTCAGTGGTCTCCATGTATGGGCAGGAAAAGCCAAGCATTTCTAGCCTCCATCAGCAACTAGCGAGCGCGTCTGGAACCCAGACCATTCAATTGCGGGAGGAATTGGTGCTGGCGGTAGCGCAGAATGCTTCAGCGCAAGCAACTGCCTTTGAGGCAGAGGTCAAGGATAAGCTGGAAGAGGCCAAGGAGACGGTTTCTCATAAGGTCGCTGAGGTGTCACAAATGGCCCACAGCATGGCCCAATTTTTAACAGACGCAGAAGTGGAGCAACTATTAGGAGAGTTCTCCATGGATGCTTGTTGGGACCAAGCGGTAGAGGCGGAGAACCTCGCCCAAGCAAAGGCCTATTCCACTCGCTTGTCAGATTTGGCAGGTCAGCTGGAGGCTGCATCAGCTCAATTGGTGGACTTGGACAAGGGACAAGCGACGGCCTTTGATTTTTCATAAGTAGGAGAAAAAGATGTTAGAGATCCTGGGAGAGGACAGAGAACGAATTGAGGAGCTCCATCGAGAGATTAAAAAGGAGCAAGAGCGGATTGCGATCAGAAGTTTGATTGCAACGCAGAAAGCCTTGATGATGTTGGAAGGGATGAGTTTGCAGGTAACCTTGGGCGGTCAATCCGAAAAGATGCGCTCTTTTGCTACAACGACCCTAGTTAGTGATTTGAAAGATGGATTTACAGGAGGAGCAGCGGACGCGGTAGAAACAGCACTGAAAGCAGTGAAGAAGCCGATTTTATTGAGTCCGATTAAAGGAGGTATGTGATGTACCATTCAGGAAATAGTGAATTAGAACAACTAGAAGATCGACATTACCGCTTCAATCAAAAGCTCAGTGAGTTGGAGTGGGATTATGCGGATATGCGTATGGATGTCCGCCAACATACAGAAAATTTAGTGGACTGGCTGAGTGCCCTTCATTTTCAAGCGCCAAGTGCGGAGGCCCAAAGTGGCTTGGAGCGTTTATTTGCCTTGCAAGAAGAGTTTGAGGCAGAACTCAAGCGCTATGAAGAGCGTTTAGAAGAAGAGCGTGAGCGCGAGCAGCAAGAGTACTATAAGCAGCGCCAACAATTAGAACAAGGTGATTGAAACATTCCTCTGGTATAGATAAGGGGAATGTTTTTGTTTGCTCAAAAAACTTTTAAAAATGTGCTCATAAATTCTTGCAAGCGATTACTTAGTATGTTATAATATTCACAAAGAAACGAAAATAAAATGGTTTTATCAAACCAACAAAAGAGGAGTCGCTTATGAAAGCTGCAACTTATGTATCTGCAGGCAATCTGCAACTGCTGGATCAAGCTCACCACCCACCACTTCAAACTCTCAGAAGTCGAAAAGGCCTATGATGTCTTTAAACATGCGGGTGAAAACCATGCACTCAAGGTCATTATCGAAAATGATATCAATGAATGAATTGGCAACTAATATTTGTTCATAGTTTTTTTAGACGGACCAGAGATATTCTGGTCCTATTTTCAGTCCCAAATAGCCGATAATTCCTTGCAAAAAAAATTCCTTGTCTTATAATATAAGTGTAGAAAACGAATACATTAAGAGAAAGGTGTAATCTTATGAAACGGTTTTGTTATCATCGTGAATTCTGGATGGACTTCCATTTCTGGATCTTGGTCTTGCTTATAGTAGCTGTGGTTATGACGATGCAGGCTTCGCTTTCGGTAGTGAGCCTAGCTTATCTTGCTTTTGTTGGGATTCTGATTCTTCTGCAGGTCTTTCAACCGTCTGTATCGACACGGCAGTACCCAGAAGGTAGCTACCATTTCAATTGGACCTTCTATCGCGATACTAGACTGTATATCGATCTCTTTTTATTAGCAGGTCTCTTGGCAGGCCCAATTACTTCATCGGATATGGTCTATTGGATCTTGCTTGGAGCCGTTGTCGGCTCTATCGGCTTTGTATTTGTTGTAAAGGAAAAAGCGACTCAAAAGATGGCTTAGGGAATCACCATGTCCTAGATCTCTGAAACTAGTTTCAGAGATCTTTTTATTTTTCCCTAAAATGTGAAACTATAATCCAATTGCACGATTAATATTGTAAGCGCTTTAAAAATAGATTATAATCAATTTACAAGTACTCGAGTTGCCTTATTATCAAAGGAGAAGGAGTTATGTCAAAGATTACAAAAGATGAACTGATTGAACAAATCAAAGACGGCATCATTGTTTCTTGTCAAGCTCTCCCTCATGAACCGCTCTATACAGAAGCAGGAGGAGTCATTCCTCTCTTGGTCAAAGCGGCTGAACAGGGTGGAGCTGTCGGAATCCGAGCCAATAGTGTCCGGGATATCAAGGAAATCAAGGAAGTGACCAAGTTACCAATTATTGGGATTATCAAACGTGATTACCCACCTGAAGAACCATTTATCACGGCTACTATGAAAGAAGTCGATGAGCTGGCAGCTTTGGATATCGCAGTCATTGCTCTTGATTGTACCAAACGTCCCCGTCATGATGGTCTTTCGATTAGTGATTTTATCCATCAAGTCAAAGAGAAATATCCAGACCAACTCTTGATGGCTGATACCTCTACTCTGGAAGAAGGATTGACAGCAGTCGAAGCGGGAGTAGACTTTGTCGGAACGACCCTTTCGGGCTATACGGACTACAGTCCGAAGGTTGATGGGCCAGATTTTGAACTGATCCATAGCCTCTGTCAAGCAGGAGTGGATGTCATCGCAGAAGGCAAGATCCACTATCCTGATCAGGCCAAGAAAATCCATGATTTTGGGGTTCGTGGGATCGTTGTAGGCGGCGCCATTACCCGACCAAAAGAGATCACCGAGCGCTTTGTCGCAGCCTTAAAATGAGAAAACAAAACAGTAGATTGAAGGAGGAGGAGACCCAATAGAGAGTAGTCGAATCTGAAACAAGAACAAGAATAGGCGTCCTCATTGAGGATAACCCCCTGTAAGAGTAATCTTACCGCAATTGTGAGGAGAAATCACATGAAAATGAAAAAAGTATTGTGCTCGTTGGTAGCTGGTGCAGCTCTTCTAGCACTCGCAGCTTGTGGCTCTGGCGGAGGATCAAAATCAGAATCTTCTGGTGGAAATTCTGGTAAAACAGAAATTACCTGGTGGGCTTTCCCAGTCTTTACTCAAGAAAAAGCAGAAGATGGTGTCGGAACCTACGAAAAATCAATTATTGCAGCTTTTGAAAAAGCGAATCCAGATATCCACGTGAATTTGGAAACGATTGACTTCAAGTCAGGTCCTGAAAAGATCACAACGGCTATTGAAGCAGGAACTGCTCCAGATGTGCTCTTTGATGCACCTGGACGGATCATTCAGTATGGTAAAAATGGAAAATTGGCTGATTTGAACGATCTCTTTACAGAAGATTTTGTCAAAGATGTCAATAATGAAAATATCATCCAAGCCAGCAAGGCAGGTGACACAGCTTACATGTATCCAATTAGTTCAGCACCATTCTACATGGCGATGAATAAGAAGATGCTCAAAGATGCAGGCGTGTTGGATCTTGTCAAAGAAGGCTGGACAACAGACGACTTTGAAAAAGTCTTGAAAGCTTTGAAAGACAAAGGCTACACACCAGGATCACTCTTCAGTAATGGTCAAGGTGGAGACCAAGGAACTCGTGCCTTCATTGCCAACCTTTATGGCGGTTCTGTTACTGATGAAAAAGTAACCAAGTATACAACCGATGATCCAAAATTTGTCAAAGGTTTGGAAAAAGCTTCTAAATGGATCGATGACGGCTTGATGATGAATGGTTCTCAATTCGATGGTGGAGCAGACATCCAAAACTTTGCGAATGGTCAAACTTCTTACACCATCTTGTGGGCGCCTTCACAAAACGGTATCCAAGCTAAATTGTTGGATGCAAGTAAGGTTGAAGTAGTAGAAGTGCCATTCCCATCTGACTCAGGCAAGCCAAAATTGGAATACCTTGTCAATGGATTTGCAGTCTTCAATAATAAAGATGAAAAGAAAATTGCTGCTGCTAAGAAATTTATACAGTTCATCGCAGACGACAAAGAATGGGGTCCAAAAGATGTTGTGCGTACAGGAGCCTTTCCAGTTCGTAGTTCATTTGGTAAGTTGTACGATGACAAACGGATGGAAACCATCAGCACTTGGACAAAATACTACTCACCATACTACAACACGATCAACGGTTTTGCAGAAATGCGGACCCTATGGTTCCCAATGTTGCAATCTGTTTCAAACGGGGATGAAAAAGCAGAACCAGCTTTGAAGACCTTTACTGAAAAAGCAAACGAAACCATTACGAAAAAATAATCAGTCTATGAAGCAGACCTAAGTCTTTCATAGAAACGAGAATTTGCAGGCCCCTTCGAATCCGTATCTCTCTATTTGGAATGGAACGAAGGGGTCTTCATTCTTTCTGGATCTTCTTTTCTTAAGTCGGAAGATATGTTTAGAAAAGAAAATAGAAAAAGAACACTAGGAGGTGCCTTACTGTGAAGGTAAACAAAATCCGAATGAGGGAGACGCTCGTTTCCTACGCATTCCTAGCACCCATTTTAATCTTCTTTACGGTCTTTGTCCTAGCCCCCATGATCATGGGCTTTGTGACAAGTTTCTTCAACTATTCTATGACATCCTTTAAGTTTGTCGGTTTAGAAAATTATTCCCGCATGTTTGCGGATAAGGTCTTTGTGAAGTCCTTGATCAATACCGTCATCATCGTTATCGGATCCGTTCCGATCGTCGTATTGTTCTCCTTGTTTGTGGCTTCTCAGACCTACCATCAAAATGCGATTGCGCGTTCCTTCTATCGTTTCGTCTTCTTCCTTCCAGTTGTTACAGGGAGTGTAGCGGTAACGGTTGTGTGGAAATGGATCTATGATCCACTATCAGGGATTTTGAACTTTGTATTGAAATCTGGACATGTCATCAACCAAAACATTTCTTGGTTGGGGGACAAACACTGGGCTTTGATGGCCATCATCATTATTTTGTTGACCACTTCAGTTGGTCAACCGATCATCCTCTACATCGCTGCTATGGGAAATATTGATAATTCTCTCGTAGAAGCCGCGCGTGTGGATGGTGCGACAGAATTTCAAGTTTTCTGGAAGATCAAATGGCCAAGCTTGTTGCCAACAACTTTGTACATTGCGATCATTACGACCATTAACTCTTTCCAATGTTTCGCCTTGATCCAATTATTGACATCCGGTGGTCCTAACTACTCAACGAGTACCCTTATGTACTACCTCTATGAAAAAGCCTTTAAACTATCTGAATATGGTTATGCCAACACCATGGGCGTCTTCCTTGCGGTGATGATTGCCATTATCAGTTTTGCGCAATTCAAGATCCTCGGAAACGACGTAGAATACTAAAGAAAGGAGCCTCAGATGAAACCAACACAAAGGAAACCCATCACTGCCTTTACAGTGATTTCAACGATCATTTTGCTCCTTTTGACAGTCTTGTTCATTTTCCCATTTTATTGGATTTTGACAGGGGCCTTTAAGTCTCAGCCAGATACCATTATGATCCCACCTCAATGGTGGCCAAAGACACCAACCATGGAGAACTTCCAACAGTTGATGGTACAAAACCCAGCCCTACAATGGTTGTGGAATAGTGTCTTCATCTCCCTTGCAACCATGCTTTTGGTGTGTATGACCTCTTCCTTGGCAGGTTATGTCTTGGCTAAGAAACGCTTCTATGGGCAACGAATTCTCTTTGCTATCTTCATTGCAGCCATGGCCCTTCCAAAACAAGTTGTCTTAGTTCCATTGGTACGGATTATCAACTTTATGGGGATTCATGATACCCTTGCAGCGGTTATTCTACCATTGGTTGGATGGCCATTCGGGGTCTTCTTGATGAAGCAATTTAGTGAAAACATCCCAACAGAACTCTTAGAATCTGCTAAGATCGATGGTTGTGGAGAGTTGCGGACTTTCTGGAGCGTTGCCTTCCCAATTGTCAAGCCGGGATTTGCAGCCCTTGCCATCTTTACCTTTATCAACACCTGGAACGACTACTTTATGCAATTGGTAATGCTGACCTCTCGTCAAAACTTGACTATTTCACTAGGGGTAGCAACCATGCAGGCTGAAATGGCCACCAACTATGGCTTGATCATGGCTGGGGCAGCCCTAGCTGCAGTGCCAATCGTTACGGTCTTCCTGGTTTTCCAAAAATCCTTCACACAAGGGATTACCATGGGAGCGGTCAAAGGATAAGTCGTCCGCTTGGACAAACGATCGTTGTGTACAGATCGGTTTTCTAGGCTGAGACGTATCGAAAGGATGAGAATATGATATTTGATGATTTAAAAAACATCACCTTTTACAAAGGAATCCACCCCAATCTGGATCAGGCCATTGACTTTCTATATGAGCATCGGAAGGATTCTTTTGAATTGGGGAGATACGATATTGATGGGGATAAGGTCTTTCTCGTCGTTCAAGAAAATACCCTCAACAAAGCAGAAAATGATCGCTTTGAACACCACAAAAGATATGCCGATTTGCATCTATTAGTAGAAGGGCATGAGTTTTCGAGTTATGGATCTCGTGTGACAGGTGAGGCTATCGCATTTGATGAAGCATCGGACATCGGTTTTGTCCATTGCCAGGAGTCTTATCCGCTTCATCTAGGCTATCATAATTTTGCGATTTTCTTTCCAGGGGAGCCTCACCAGCCCAATGGCTATGCAGGGCAAGAAGATATCGTGAAAAAATATCTATTTAAAATTGCGATCGATTGATCACGTTAGAAAGGAGTGCCTATGTCATCTAAGGGAGCAGGATTGATCAAAACCGTTTTTAACACGGACAATGTAGTGATGCGTATCAGTGAGAAGGTCCTCGACTTGGTAACTGTTAATCTTTTATTTGTGCTAAGTTGTTTACCAGTTCTCACGATTGGAATTGCGAAAATTAGTTTGTATCAGACCTTATTTGCCATTAAGCACCAGCGTCGAGTTCCGGTGATTCGTAGTTATGCGAAGGCTTTTCGGGACAATTGGAAAATAGGCTTGCAACTAGGAAGTTTAGAACTGATTGTTGCAGGTATTTGTCTCTTTGATTTATTCTTATTTTGGGGGCAAACTTCCCTAGCTTTCCAAGCTTTGAAAACCATTTGTTTAGGCCTCTTTCTCTTTCTTGTGTTGATCTTATTGGCTGCTTATCCGATTGCGGCTCGCTACCAGTTGGATTGGAAAGAGTGTTTGCAAAAAGCCATGATTGTGACAGGCTTGCATTTTCCTTGGTTCTTCGTCATGGGAAGTGCTCTCTTACTTCTATGTATGGCTCTTGCAAGCTCAGTCTTAGCTTTCCTATTGGGACTCATGATCTTTTTCTTGTTCGGTTTTTCAAGCTTAGCTTATGCACAAGTTGGATTAATGGAAAAGATTTTTGCCCACTACCAAGAATAAAATGAATTCAATAGTGACAAAAGGAGAAAATATGTCAGATTTAAAAAAATATGAAGGAGTCATCCCTGCTTTTTATGCCTGCTATGATGACCAAGGGGAAATTAGCCCGGAGCGGGTGCGTGCTCTCGTAGAATATTTTATCGCGAAAGGTGTGCAGGGCTTGTATGTCAACGGATCCTCTGGCGAATGTATCTACCAGAGCGTGGCCGATCGCAAGCTGATCTTGGAAGAAGTGATGGCAGTAGCTAAAGGAAAATTGACCATCATCGCTCACGTAGCCTGCAACAACACCAAGGATAGCGTGGAATTGGCACGACATGCAGAAGAACTAGGAGTGGATGCCATTGCGGCCATTCCGCCGATCTATTTCCGCTTGCCAGAATATGGTGTGGCCCACTACTGGAATGAAATCAGTGCAGCTGCACCTCATACAGACTTTGTCATCTACAATATCCCGCAATTGGCTGGGGTAGCTTTGACACCGAACCTTTACAAGGAAATGTTGAAAAATCCACGGGTGATTGGGGTGAAAAATTCTTCGATGCCTGTTCAGGACATTCAAACTTTTGCTTCTTTAGGAGGCGATAACCATATCGTCTTTAATGGTCCGGATGAACAATTCTTAGGTGGTCGTCTCATGGGGGCACATGCTGGTATCGGTGGCACCTATGGTGCTATGCCAGAGCTATTCTTGAAGCTCAATCAGCTAATTGCTGAGAAAGACTTAGAGACCGCGCGTGCCTTGCAGTTTGCCATCAATGATATTATCGGAGTCTTGACGTCTGCTCATGGCAATATGTATGCGGTCATTAAAGCGGTTTTGCGCATCAATGAAGGTTTGGACTTGGGATCTGTTCGCTCCCCTTTGACGCCAGTAGTAGAAGCGGATCAAGAAGTGATTCAACGTGCTGCTCAACTCATTCAGGACACAAAAGACAGATTCCTTTGATCAAAGGAGGTCTAGATGAATCCATATGTTGTAATTGATATCGGAGGGACCAGTATCAAGTATGGTCTAGCCGATGCAAAAGGGCAACTCCTAGAGACCCATGAAATGCCAACGGAGGCCCAAAAAGGAGGACCTCATATACTTAAAACAACAAAGGAAATAGTAGCCCGTTATTTGAAGAAGCATCCCTTGGCAGGGGTTGCGATTTCTTCGGCCGGGATGGTGGATCCTGATAAGGGAGAAATCTTTTATGCTGGGCCACAAATTCCCAACTATGCAGGAACCCAATTCAAAAAGGAAATCGAAGAGACTTTTCAGATCCCTTGCGAGATTGAAAATGATGTTAACTGTGCCGGTCTTGCAGAAGTTACAACAGGTCATGCAAAAGGCTCGAACAATGCTGTTTGCTTGACGATTGGAACAGGGATCGGTGGTTGTCTCTTGCTTGATGGTCAGGTTTTTCATGGCTTTAGCAATTCAGCCTGTGAGGTTGGCTATCTTCATTTGCCAGACGGTGCCTTTCAGGATCTAGCTTCAACGACGGCTTTGGTCGAGTACGTGGCAGAACATCATGGTGATCCTGTGGAACAGTGGAATGGTCGCCGGATCTTCAAGCAGGCAACTGAAGGAGATAAAATCTGCATGGCTGGAATTGATCGGATGGTGACCTATCTTGGAAAAGGATTGGCTAATATCGTTTATGTGGTCAATCCGGAAGTCATCGTTCTTGGAGGGGGAATTATGGCTCAGGAAGCGATCCTGAAACCTAAAATCTATCAAGTTCTGTGTGCGGAACTGGTTCCTAGCCTAGCAGATAAGATCCGTTTGGAATTTGCTCACCATCAAAACGCCGCAGGTATGTTGGGGGCCTACTACCACTTTAGACAAAAACATGGAACATAAAACAAGTCGCACTGACGACTTGTTTTTGCTTCATCACAAAAAGCATGAAAGACGAAGAAAACCTTATCTTTCATGCTTTTTAAATAGGGAGACTATATTATGATTTTCGAGAACGTTGACTAGAAAGCTTTTTGTTTTCCCAGTAGCTATTAAAGACAATTTCCTTTTGTTCTCGGCTTTTATTAAGGAAATGAGCATAGATCAAATCGACCACAATGAGGAGTGGTAAAATAGCAGAGATTCGATCGATATAGGTACTACTAGGAAGAGGTGCGGCCGGTAACACTTCTGTGAATCCTTGGTGGATGGCAGCCGGGTTAGCGGTCACAAGAACCGTCTTAGCCCCCTTTTCTTTGGCGTCCAGGAGACTGTCTGTAATGGAGTTGGTGCCTCCTGACAATGAGAAACCGATGACTAAACAAGAGGAATCGAGAATACTGGTCGTCCAAGCAAAGCCATCTTGATCAGTCAGGGCTTCACAAACGACGCCTAGTCGCATAAAGCGCAATTTCATTTCTCGAGCAACTAAACCGGAACTACCGATCCCGAAGAAATAGACTCGGTCTACTTGATCGATTAGTTCAGCTACCCGATCTAATTGGGAATCTTTTACCAGACTTTCAGTGACGTTACTGATATGGTGGTAGCGTTGCAAGACGCTCAGCGTCAGCTCGTCATGCTCTTGCACCTGTTTTTGATTTTTGGTTTCTTCGTTAAAATGATAGACAAACTCCCGATAGCCGGAAAAACCACATTTTTGAGAGAAACGCGTTAAAGCTGCCTTTGAAACATGGAGTAACTCCGTTACACGAGAAGAGGACAGGGAGTGCTGTCGTGCTTCGGATGATAAAAAATATTGGGCAATGTCGCGTTCCATATCTGTTAACTCAGCTTCATGGCTGGCGATAATGGCGCGTAAATCTTGATCTTGTTTCACAGCAATCCTCCTTTCTCACGAGATGAAATAACAGGATGCTCCTATAATATATTACACATTATAACATGGGTAACCGCTTTATTCAAGTAAAAGAAATCAAGAAATACTGAAACTAGGAACAGGATATGCGAAAAGAAGAGAACGCTACCAATCCTGGCAGTAGTGGCTTGTTGGTTATCCACAATTTTCTGAAAATTTCCGGTTGGGCCTGAACAAACGATATGAATTGTGGTATAATTTAAGATAATTGTACTGTTGTTGGAAGAACAATGGTTGAATAAGGAGGTGTGACGATGTCGAATGCAACACTCGAGATGATGCAAGAGATCGAGCAAGCTGCTCAGGGCGTGATCGTAGGCTATGAAGCTCAAGTTGAACAAATCCGAACGGATTCGCGCGATCGCCTTGCAACAGTGGCACAGCATTACGATGAGGAAACCAAGCAATTGGTCACAGAGGCAGAAAAAAACGCCCAGGAAAGACTCGTCCGTTTAACGAAAGATCTGGAAGAAACGGTTGCGCGCAATGATGCCAAGGTACAAGAGGCGATGACCGATAAGCGAGCTGGGTTAGTTGAAGCCATTGTAGAAAAGGTGGTAGCAAGCTATGGCCGTTAGTCAGATGCAAAAACTGTCCCTCATCTTACCCAAAGATGACTTGGACGGTCTCCTACTAGCGCTGCAGTCTGAGGCAAAAATCCAGATTTATGACCTCAGTGAGCATGAAGAATGGCAGGCTGCCTTTGAGGCAAATACCTTGTCTCAACCCTTGACAGAGAACAATCGTCAAGCTTTGGTAGAGCTGCAAAAACGTCAAGAACAAGTTGAAAAAATGATTCAGACTCTGGAGCCTTATATGCCTGAGAAAAAGGCCCTGCAAGCTCTGAAGGAAGAACCCTTAAGCTTGTCTTTTGATGACTTGCAGGCCCACGGGATGATTCGAGATGAGGATCTTCTATTGACCAAGTTGAAACGCCAATTGCGCGTGTTAGACAAGGCTCGTCAGAAGATTGCGGATGCAAAGGGAGAGATAGAGCGCTTAGAAAAATGGCGACCGTTAGAAGTGACGCCAGCTGCTCTCGCTACTTTTCACTATGTGCATGGCTTGATCGGGACGATCCCAAATAGCGATACAGACGCTGTTCGCTCTTCCTTAAAAGCTCATCCTGAGCTGGAGTTAGAAGAAGTCTTTACGTCTGAAACCGAACACGGCTATGTCATCTTGTATCGTTCGGGAGATCGTGTAGCTGTTCAGGAGCTTTTAGAAGACCATGGGTTCAAAGAATTGGACTATGAAGAAGAGCAGGTCCCGGCCGCCTACTTGGATCGCCTAGAAGGGGAAATCAAAGAGCAAGAAGCTGTAGTTGCAGCAACCCTAGCCGAGTTACAAAACTCCCAGAAGGAACTGGACCAGCTCAAGTACCAGATGGATTACTTGCTGAGTTTGGGAGCTCGTGAGGAAGCTAAGTCGCTTCTTGCTAGTACGCAAAGCTTGGTAGCCCTAGAGGGTTGGATTGAAACCTCCCAAGTGGCCTCATTGCGAGACTTCTTGCAAGAAGGTTTTGGTTCTCGAGTCTTACTAGAGACACGCGATGTGACGGAAAAAGATTGGGATGACGTTCCGATCCAGTTGCGAAATAATGCCTTGGTAGAACCTTTTGAATTAGTCACAGAGATGTACGCCCTGCCTAAGTATTACGAGAAAGATCCGACACCGATCGTTTCTCTCTTCTACTTTGTTTTCTTTGGCATGATGGTCGCAGATATCGGTTATGGACTGTTGCTAACGGTAGCGACAGGCTTTGCCCTTAAAGCCTTTAAGCTCAAGCCTGGGACAGCGAAGAACCTTCGTTTCTTCAGCCTCCTCGGAGTTTCAGTTGCCCTTTGGGGTGTGGTCTATGGCTCTTTCTTTGGATTTGAGATGCCTTTTGCCTTGATCAGTACGACCAGTAACGCCATGACCATCCTGATCCTCTCAGTGGTCTTTGGTTTTGTCACTGTCTTAGTGGGCCTCTTTCTAGGAGGAATGAAAAATGTTCGCCTCAAAGACTACACCGAAGCCTATAATGCTGGCTTTGCTTGGGTCTTGATCCTACTTGGCTTAATGCTTCTAGCAGTAGGCAATATCTTGCCAGGGATGAGCCTTCTAGTTCCGATTGGCAAGTGGCTGGCTATTTTGAATGCCATTGGGATCTTGATTGTTTCCATTGTCAGTGCCAAGAAGCTATCCGGTTTAGCGTCTGGTCTCTTTAACCTCTACAATGTCAGTGGCTATGTCGGAGACTTGGTCAGCTTCACCCGTTTGATGGCCTTGGGCTTGTCTGGAGCTAGTATCGGTTCGGCCTTCAACCTCATTGTCAATCTCTTTCCACCGCTTGGACGGTTTACGGTAGGGCTTCTGCTCTTTATCGTCCTACATGCCATTAATATGTTCCTGTCCTTCTTGTCAGGATATGTGCATGGAGCCCGTTTGATCTTTGTGGAGTTCTTCGGTAAGTTCTACGAAGGAGGAGGCAAGCCATTTCGTCCTCTCAAACCTTCTGAACGCTATATTAAAACAAAAAAATAAGTATTATCTTAAAAAAATAGGAGTATATTCATGGAATCTTTAGCATCATACTTTTCAGCCCATGGGGGCGCCTTCTTTGCAGCATTTGGTGTGGCGATCGCCGTTGCACTTAGTGGAATGGGATCTGCCCTTGGGGTTGGTAAAACGGGTCAAGCAGCAGCAGCACTCTTGAAAGAACAACCTGAAAAATTTGCCCAAGCCTTGATTTTGCAATTGTTGCCAGGTACACAAGGTTTGTACGGTTTCGTTATCGGGATCTTGATCTGGTTGCAAATTAAGCCAGATATGCCACTTGAAACAGGGGTTGCTTACTTCTTTACAGCTCTTCCAGTTGCGATCGTTGGTTATTTCTCAGCCAAACACCAAGGAAATGTTGCGACAGCAGGGATGCAAATCTTGGCCAAACGCCCTGAAGACATGATGAAAGGGGTTATCCTTGCGGCCATGGTTGAAACCTATGCCATCTTGGCCTTCGTTGTGTCCTTCCTATTGACCCTACGCGTCGGCTAAGAGTTAGCTTTGATGGATTCGCCTTTCGAGGCGAAAAACACAAGACGCATGCAATAGGAGAAAAAACGATATGGATGAACAAACCCAATTAAAGGATTCAATCTTGGCCCAAGCCCATGAAAAAGGGCGTAAACTCATAGAAGAGGCCAAGGAAACCATCCTAAAAGAAGAGACTGCGCAAGAAGAGCGGTTGATCCAAGACAAACTCAATCAACGCTCTGAGCAGCTCAAGCGGATTCAACGTCAATTGCAACGTGAAACCCAACAAATCGAAAATAAAAAACGCCAATCAACCCTTGTCACCAATCAACGAGTCTTAAAGGATCTCTTTGCGGATGCTTATGAAGCGATGGCGGCTTGGCCCCTTGAAAAGGAAATGCAGTTTGTAGATGCGGTCTTAGATCGCTATCAGGGACAAGTTGTGACCCTGACCTTTGGGGCGGTGAGTGCTAGCAAATTTGATTCAGCAGCTCTCGAGAGATTGAAGCAGACACATCAGAATGTGACAGTTGCAGATGCGACGATCCCAGCTCAAGCAGGCTTTGTCTTGTCGGTTGGGAAGATTGATAACAACTATCTCTACCGTGATTTGGTGGATTCCATTTGGGAGCAAGAAAGCTACCAGATGGCAGCCAGCATTTTCACAGATGAAGAGAACTAGGAGGTTGCAATGAGCGAACGGACCTATTCTCAAGTCAATACAGGAATCAGCGTACGTGAGGCTAGTTTTGTCAGTCCCAGTCAGTTCGAGCAGTTGCTTGCAAGTCCCTCAAGCGAGAGCCGAGAAGGCTTGCTACAAGGGACACCCTATGCTCTGGATAGCAAGGAGATCAAGGATTTATCAGCCCTTGAAGCCCGCCTGATGACAGCCTTGTTGGCAGAATACCAATGGGCTTTTGAGGTAAGCCCTCAGTCAGACCTGGTTAGCCTGTTTACCTTGAAATACACCTATCATAATCTCAAGGTTTATCTAAAACACAAGGCGACAGAGCGCAAGTTGGGGCACTTATTGATCCCTATCGGTCCTTATTCTCTCGATGTGCTCGAGCATTTGGTGGCGACCTTTTCTGCAGAGCATTGCCCAGCCTTTATGGCGGAAGAAGTGGCTGCAACCTGGCAAGAATTCCAAGACTATCAGGACTTGCGGGTCCTCGAAATTGGGATGGACTTAGCTTATTTTAAACACCTGAGATACTTAGGGGACAGCCTAGATCATCCGATTCTGAAGCAGTTGGTGGACGTGACCATTGACTTTTACAATGCGATTACAGTTAAGCGGGCCTTGGATCAGCAAAAACCGCATAGCTTTATGCACCAATTACTTTCAGATGAAGGGAGCCTCAGTGCCCATCAGGTGATCGACCTGCTAGAATCCGGTCAGTGGTTGACCTGGTTTTATCAAGTCAATCCGCTGGAGTACGATCTCGCCTTAGAGACTTATGAAGAAAAGATGCGCACCGGTCAACTAAAGACCGTAGAGTTGGAGTATTTAGAAAGCTTGGTGAAATTCAGTCTTCTAGACGCTGGCCGTTTTGAAGTCGATGGACCACTCCCTCTTGTTCGTTATCTTTACGGGAAAGAGTTAGAGGTGACCAACCTTCGTTTGGTCCTCTCTGGTTTGGACAATGGTTTTCCGCTAGCAGACATCAAAGAAAGGATGAGACCGATTTATGGACAAACAGACCTATAAGATCGCAGTTGTGGGCAATCGGGACGCCATCCTTCCTTTTCGCCTGATTGGCTTTCAAACCTATCCGGTCACAGAGCCACAAGAAGCGATCAATACCCTGCGAAAACTCAGTCGGGAAAACTTCGGGATTATCTACCTGACAGAGGATATTGCTCAGGCTATTCCAGATACAGTGGCTTTTTACGACCAGCAGCTGACTCCGGCTCTGATCCTTATCCCGACCCATAGAGGAACTACGGGACTGGGCCAACAGCGGATTCGTGATAATGTCGAAAAAGCAGTAGGACAGGATATTTTATGAGAACAAATGAATTTGGCCAAGCGATTGGCGATGCACTGCCGGATTTTACACCGGGGCGTCTGCCAGCTATTGAGCGGATCGAAGGTCGCTATACCGTGATCGAGCGCCTCTCAAAAGAAAAACATGGAGCAGATCTTTATCAGGTCTACGGGCCGGACTCTCCAGCAGCGATGTGGACCTTTCTGTTCAAAGGTCCTGCCCACAATGAAAAGGAGTGGGACCGCTTATTGGATGATCTCATGACAGCCCAAGGTCGCTTTTACTATGCGATTGTAGACAAAGATTCAGGCAAGGCTTTGGGGACTTTCTCTCTCATGCGGATCGATCAAGCCAATCGGGTGATCGAAGTTGGAGCAGTGACCTACTCACCAGCGCTCCAAAAGACACGCATGGCTACGGAAGCCCAGTATCTGTTAGCGCGCTACGTGTTTGAAGATTTAGGCTACCGCCGCTATGAGTGGAAATGCGATGCTTTAAACCAAGCATCTCGCAAAGCAGCTGAGCGCTTAGGGTTCACCTATGAAGGCTGTTTCCGTCAGGCTGTTGTTTATAAAGGTCGGACCCGTGATACAGACTGGTTGTCCATCATTGACCAAGAATGGCCAGCTATCAAACAGCGGCTAGAAGCTTGGTTGGATCCAAGTAATTTCGATGCCAATGGCCAACAAAAGCAATCTCTAAGAGAGATGGCACAAAAGTAAAACAAAGAAACAAAGGATTCCCAGGAGGAATACATGACTCAAGGAAAAATTATCAAAGTTTCCGGTCCCTTGGTGGTCGCATCAGGGATGCAGGAGGCCAATATTCAAGACATTTGCCGGGTCGGCGATCTTGGTTTGATTGGCGAAATTATTGAGATGCGGCGGGATGAAGCCTCTATCCAAGTATATGAGGAAACATCTGGAGTCGGTCCAGGAGAACCAGTGGTCACAACCGGAGCTCCCCTTTCTGTTGAATTGGGACCAGGCTTGATCTCTCAGATGTTTGACGGGATCCAACGCCCCTTGGAACGCTTCCAAGAAGTGACTGCCAGTGACTTTTTGGTTCGTGGGGTGCAAGTTCCAAATCTAGATCGGGACACCAAATGGGCCTTCGAACCAAGTGTGACTGAAGGGACAGAAGTGGTCGCTGGAGACATCGTCGGTACCGTTCAAGAGACCAATATGGTGGAACACCGCATCATGGTACCCTTTGGTGTCAGTGGACGTGTGACCAAGATCGCAGCAGGTTCTTACACAGTGGAAGAGCCGGTCTATGAGATCGAGCAGGCAGATGGCAGCCTCTTTACTGGTACTTTGATGCAAAAATGGCCGGTTCGTCGAGGCCGTCCCTTTGCACAAAAACTGATTCCAGTAGAGCCTTTGGTTACCGGTCAACGGGTCATCGATACCTTCTTCCCTGTGACAAAAGGTGGAGCTGCAGCTGTTCCTGGTCCTTTCGGAGCTGGGAAAACAGTCGTGCAACACCAGGTGGCCAAGTTTGCCAATGTAGACATCGTAATTTACGTGGGTTGTGGGGAACGTGGAAATGAAATGACGGACGTTCTGAATGAATTTCCAGAATTGATAGATCCAACGACCGGTCAATCCATCATGCAACGGACCGTTCTGATCGCCAACACTTCGAACATGCCGGTAGCGGCGCGGGAAGCTTCCATCTACACAGGGATTACTATTGCCGAATACTTCCGTGATATGGGCTATTCCGTTGCCATCATGGCGGATTCTACTTCTCGTTGGGCAGAAGCTCTCCGTGAAATGTCTGGTCGTCTAGAAGAAATGCCAGGGGATGAAGGCTACCCAGCCTATCTTGGTAGCCGGATTGCCGAATACTACGAGCGTGCAGGTCGGGTCAAGACACTCGGAACCACTGCGCGTGAAGGTTCGATTACTGCCATCGGTGCCGTCTCTCCTCCGGGTGGAGATATTTCAGAGCCGGTCACGCAAAATACCTTGCGAATTGTTAAGGTCTTCTGGGGACTAGATGCTCAATTGGCCCAACGCCGCCACTTCCCAGCCATCAACTGGTTGAGTTCTTATTCCCTTTATCAAGATGAAGTCGGTCGCTATATCGATCTACATGAACAAATCAGCTGGTCTGAAAAAGTGACCCGCGCTATGAACTTGCTTCAAAAGGAAAGTGAATTGCAAGAAATCGTCCGCTTGGTTGGTCTAGATTCCTTGTCTGAAAAAGACCGCTTGACCATGAATGCGGCTAAGATGATCCGTGAAGACTACCTGCAACAAAATGCCTTTGATGAGGTCGATACCTATACCTCTTTCAGCAAGCAGGTGGCCTTGTTGACCAACATTTTGACCTTTGACCAAGAAAGTCAAAAAGCACTAGAATTAGGGGCTTACTTCACAGAAATCATGGAAGGAACCGTGGCTCTTCGAGACCGCATTGCTCGTAGCAAGTTCATCCATGAGGACCAGTTGGCAACCATTCAAGCTTTGAAAGAAGAAATCGTAGAAACCCTACACCAAATCGTCGCAAAAGGAGGAGTAGACAATGAGCGTGATTAAAGAATACCGTACTGTCAGCGAAGTTGTTGGCCCCTTGATGATTGTCGATCAGGTCGAAGGGGTTCACTACAATGAACTGGTAGAAATCAAGCTCCATGACGGAACGACCCGCCAGGGACAAGTCCTCGAAGTCCAAGAAGATAAGGCCATGGTCCAGCTCTTTGAAGGATCTAGCGGGATCAACTTGGAAAAAGCCAAAGTCCGCTTTACCGGACGTCCCCTAGAACTTCCTGTGTCTGAAGACATGGTCGGACGCATCTTTAACGGGATGGGAAAACCCATCGATGGCGGTCCGGAGATTATCCCAGAGAAGTACTTGGACATTGATGGACAAGCCATCAATCCTGTTTCGCGGGACTATCCAGATGAATTTATCCAGACAGGGATCTCAGCCATTGACCATTTGAATACCTTGGTTCGGGGCCAAAAACTCCCCGTGTTCTCAGGTTCTGGTCTCCCTCACAAGGAGTTGGCAGCTCAGATTGCTCGTCAAGCGACGGTTCTTAATTCCGAAGAAAACTTCGCCGTGGTCTTTGCGGCTATGGGGATTACCTTTGAAGAAGCCGAGTTCTTTATGAACGACCTTCGGGAAACAGGAGCTATTGACCGCTCTGTCCTCTTTATCAACCTAGCTAATGACCCAGCTATCGAGCGGATTGCGACTCCTCGGATCGCCTTGACCGCTGCAGAATATTTGGCCTATGAAAAAGACATGCACGTCTTGGTTATTATGACCGATATGACCAACTACTGTGAAGCTCTTCGGGAAGTATCCGCTGCCCGCCGGGAGGTTCCAGGACGTCGGGGCTATCCAGGTTATCTTTATACTAACCTCTCAACCCTCTACGAACGTGCAGGACGCTTGGTTGGGAAAAAGGGATCTGTGACCCAAATTCCGATCCTCTCCATGCCAGAAGATGACATCACCCACCCCATCCCTGACTTGACAGGCTACATCACCGAAGGGCAGATTATTCTGTCTCGCGATCTCTACAATAGTGGTTACCGCCCACCGATCAATGTTCTTCCATCCCTTTCTCGTTTGAAGGACAAGGGTTCTGGTGAAGGCAAGACTCGGGAAGACCATGCGGCGACCATGAACCAGCTCTTTGCGGCTTACGCCCAAGGAAAACAAGCCAAAGAACTGGCTGTAGTGCTTGGGGAGTCTGCCTTGTCAGATACCGACAAGCTCTATGTTAAATTTACGGACCGCTTTGAGCAAGAATACATCAATCAAGGTTTCACTACCAATCGGACGATTGAGGAAAGTTTGGATCTCGGTTGGGAACTCTTATCCATCCTTCCAAGAACAGAGCTTAAACGGATCAAGGATGAGATGATTAACAGGTATCTGCCAAACAAAGAGGATTAGCCTATGGCACGATTAAATGTAAAACCAACTCGGATGGAGCTCAATATTCTCAAAGAGCGCCTCAAGACAGCAACCCGGGGGCACAAGTTGCTCAAGGATAAGCGGGATGAACTCATGCGTCGCTTTATTGAAGCTGTGCGTGAGAATAATCGTCTGCGCCAAAAGGTGGAGGCAGCGCTGGTGGGCAATATGCAAGATTTCGTGATGGCCAAGTCCTTAGAGAGTGACCTTATGGTAGAAGAAATCTTTGCTGTTCCCACTCGAGAAGTGATGCTCCATATCGAGGAAGAAAATGTCATGAGTGTGCGCGTGCCCAAGCTCTATGCCCGTATCGATAATCCATACGGAGAGGATGAAGGGGACGTGGTTTATAGCTACTTAGCCTCCAACAGTCAAATGGATAGCACCATCCAAGAAATGGGGGATCTACTCCCAGATTTGCTCAAGTTAGCGGAAATCGAAAAAAGCTGCCAGCTCATGGCAGATGAAATCGAGAAAACCCGCCGTCGAGTGAACGGACTCGAGTATGCGACCATCCCAGACCTCAAAGAGACTATCTATTATATCGAAATGAAACTCGAAGAAGCCGAACGCGCCAACCTCGTCAGAATCATGAAGGTGAAGTAAGATACAAAGCCGTTAAGCAACTCAAAGGAAAATAGGAAATCCAACGACGAAGCGTCCGCTTCTAGTTGGATTTATCTTTTTCCAAAGAGTTGTAGGCGTGTTCAGTTATAAGAAACAAAGCCCGTAAAATGCAGAGTGAAAATAGGGAGCAGGACAGAAGCACTGTTGTATAGAATGCTTCGTTGTCCTGCCCCCACAAGGCTGATTAGGATTTTTCCGAGCTCTTAAAGCGAGAGAAAAATCCAATCAGCTACTGTGCCTTTGAAGTTAGTACTATTACAGTTTGCGTTTTTCACCCAGCATTTAGGGCGTGTTCAATTCATAAGATACAAAGAGTTGTAGGCGTGTTCAATTACTTAAAAAATACAAGAACCTCATCAAGAAACCATTCCTTGATGAGGCTTTTTTGCGCCCTCGAACTCTTCTTCCACCACCCTCTTTTCATGTTACTAGTTTGTAACAATGTGACAAGAAAGACGAAATGTTACAAGAAAAATACAGTTTTGTTAAATAGCCAAAAAGGCCTTTTATTATTTTTAAATTGTGATAAGATAGTATGGTAGTTAATTTGTCCAAGAAAATCTTGAGCAAAAAAACAAAGAAAAAAGAGGATAAAAGATGAAATTAAAAGTTAATACGAAAGCCTTGATCGCTTCAACAGTAGCTCTTGCAGTGATTCCCTTTACAAAAGCCACTGCAGAAACACTTGAAGATTGGGTAGCTCGCTCAGTAGATGAAATCAAACATGATATCCAACAAAGCGGTGAAAACCAACAAACTTATACCATCAAATATGGTGATACATTGAGTTCGATCGCAGAAGCGCTTGGAATCGATGTTCATGTGTTGGCAAACTTAAACAACATCAGCAACATGGATTTGATCTACCCAGGTACTGTATTGAAAACAACAGTAAATGATCAAAAAGAAGTAACTTCAGTTGAAATCCAAACTCCTCAAGCAGGTGCGACAGATGCAACCGTTGCAAGTGCTGACTTGACAACAAACCAAGTGACAGTTGATGACCAAACAGTCGCTGTCAACGATTTGTCTAAACCAGTAAACGAAGATAATAAAGCTGTACCAGTTGCTCCAGCAGCAGAAACTCAAGAAGCCCCAGCGGAAGCTCCAGTAGTTGAAGTACCAGCAACAGAAACACCAGCACAACCAGCTGTTCCAGAAACACCAAACTACGGTGCTCCAGCTGTCAATGTTGAAGTACAAAATCAAGAAGTAGCGCCAGCTGCTGCTCCTGAAGCTCCAGCAACTCCTGAAGCTCCAGCTGCTCCTCAATCTGCTCCTCAATCTGCTCCTCAATCTGCTCCAGTAGCAGAAGAAGCTCCAGCAGCAGAAACGACTGCAGCACCTGAAGTGCAACCAGTAGCATCAACTCCAACAACTGGTAATGCTATTCCAACTGATCCAAATCTTCAACCTCAAGCGGAAGCTTTCCGTCAAGAAATTGCAGCGAAATTCGGTATCACAAACATCGGTGGTTACCGTGAAGGGGATCCAGAAGACCATGGTAAAGGACTTGCAGTGGACGTGATGGTTCCAACAAATTCAGAGCTTGGAGATCAAGTTGCACAGTATGCGATTGATAACATGGACCGTGCAGGTATCTCATATATTATCTGGAAACAACAATTCTACATGCCAGTAAATAACATTTACGGACCAGCTAATACATGGAACCAAATGCCGGACCGTGGTGGAGATACAGCAAACCACAACGACCACGTACATATCTCATTTAACGGATAATAAAACATTGAACTAGGCCTAGAGCCTAGTTCTTTTTTGTGTGCACAAAAAAGCCGGAAGACGAATCTTCCAGCCGGACAATGGTTATAAAATATGATCGACTTTTTCCACCTGATAAAGGGCAATGGCCATGATAATGGTTAAGACCAGTAGCATGATGATAGCCGGTGTCCAAGAGTGGAAGAGAGATTTACTGTAGCCGAAGAGGATGGGACCAAAGGCTGCAAAGACGTAGCCTCCTGTTTGGGCAAGACCGGAAAGTTGAGCTGTTTTTTCAGGTGTGCTGGATTTCATAGAGAAAGCGACCATGAGGTAAGGGAAAAGCGAACTAACGGAACTTCCAATCAGGGCATTTAATACCAACCAGTAGAAGAAGTTGCTGGTCGGGATTAAGAGCATGGCTACTCCCAGAATCCCTGCTCCGACAACAATCGTAAGCATCAAGTGTCGATTGCGATCGGATAACCGTGTGGTTAAACTTGGGATCGTCAAGGAGAATGGGAGACTGATCAGGGTGAAGACGGAGGCAAGTAGTCCAGATTCAACCTTTGAAAGGCCAGCTTGAACAGCCATGGTCGGAAGCCAAGTCATACTTGTGTAGAAAAGCAGTGACTGCAAGCCTCCAAAAATCATGATAGCCCAGACATATTTATTGGTATACCACTTGCTACTAGATTCCGTAGTAGCCGTCTTTTTTAGATGGTGGTTGTAGCGAAGGTTAGGAATCCAGATGACCAAAGCAAGAGCACACAAGGCTGTCAAGATGTTGACCAAACCTTGCCAAGAAGTGGCTTTGGTGATCGGAACGGCCACAGAAGAGGCGATCGCTGTAGACATCCCCATAGAAGTGATGTACAAAGTGGTCAGAATGCCTAGTTGGCGGGGTCTGTTCGCTTGAATCAGGCTTGGAAGCAGAACATTGAGAAAGGCAATACTTGCTCCAATTAAGATGGTTCCCAGATAGAGAAAGGGAAGATTGATAATCCGAATGGCAGATCCGATCGTCATTGCGATCAAAACAAGAAAGAAGAGGCGCTCAATTCCTAATTTTTGAGCAAACTGAATCGCAAAAGGTGAGAAAATGGCAAAGGTAAGAAGGGGCAAGCTAGTCAATAATCCCAGAGAGCTCACATCAACTCCCAAACCAGCTGCGATGTCAGACAAGACCGTCGGAAGCGTAGTAAATGGTGTTCGTAAAACAATCCCAAGCATAATGATGCCCGGGACGAATAGCATAGAATGTGTTTTTTTCATAAATCCTCCTCAGACAAAAATTCTCTTCATTATAACATAGATCGAGCATAAATTGGATTATTTGTACAAATGAAGGGTAAGGACCGTAGTTCTCACTATCGTTCGAACTGCATCTACGTACCTAAGCTCACTAACGTTTGCTAAAGTACATAGAGAAAAAGCCACCGGTTTTGGTGGCTCTTATAGGGAGATTATTATGAAAAAGTTTAGGATTTTCTATCAAACAAAGTTAGGAGGTCTTTATTTGATGGTTTTATTATAAGTCGGTTTGCTTAAAGAAATCTTAAGAAAAGGTTGTGTTTAAAAAATAGGTCTTAAGTCTGACAAAATGCATTAATCATCATTCCAAACAGTAAAATTACTTATTCCATTCTAAGGATCGTAGTTCTCACTGTCGTTCGAACTGCATCAACGTACCTAAGCTCACTACCGTTCACTAAGGTACGTAGAGAAAAAGCCACCGGTTTTGGTGGCTCTTATAGGGAGATTATTATGAAAAAGTTTAGGATTTTCTATCAAACAAAGTTAGGAGGTCTTTATTTGATGGTTTTATTATAAGGCTGATTTCTTAAAGAAAACTTAAGAAAAGACGCTGTTTATAAGAATCGGTCTTAGGTCTGAGATTTTTTACAACAGAAACTATTTAGTTTTTTTCTAAATAGAGTTGACAAACCCATCCGAAAGTACTAGAATCTATTTAGAAAGATATCTAAATAGATTAGGGGAGATAGAGATGAATTTTGCGCAAACATTTAAAGCTTTATCGAATCCGATAAGAAGAAGTATCTTAGAACTGCTAAAGGCGGGGAAATTATCCGCAGGCGATATCGCTGGCCACTTTGATGTAGCAGGAGCGACCATTTCCCATCATTTAAGCCTCCTCAAGCAGACAGATTTAATTCGAGAGGAAAAAGAGAAGAATTTTATTTACTATGAACTCAATACTTCTGTCTTGGAGGATTTAATGGTCTGGCTCGTTGATTTGAAAGGAGACTCTACTGATGAAAACGAATAAAAAACTATTGCTATTAACTTCTATGGTGATCCTTTTCCCCATGCTTTGGGGGCTGATGATTTGGTCGCAATTGCCTAACCAAATCCCGATTCACTTCAATTTTGCTGGCCAGCCCAATAACTTCCAATCAAAGCCCCTGGCTGTGTTTGGTCTTCCTATTTTCGATCTCATGGTGCATCTATTTATGATCTTTATGATCGGTCGCGATTCTAAGAATAGCGCTATGAATGAAAAAATGATCAGAGCGATTTACTGGTTGACCCCAATCGTTTCCTTAAGTACCTCCTATCTCATCTATAGCAAGGCGCTAGGATCTACTACCAATCCATCAGTTTTTGTTTCGGTTCTGCTAGGGCTCATCTTTGTGATCATGGGCAACTACATGCCCAAGCTAAAAGTGAACCATACGGTTGGAATCCGTCTGCCTTGGACCTTACAGAGCGAAGATAACTGGCACAAAACCCATCGCTTGGCAGGGAAATTGTGGGTCCTCGGAGGTTTGATCCTCCTACTTGAAGCAGGCCTTCAATTCGCGCTGTCTTATGTACTGGTGCTGGTCATCCTCACCATTGTCCTTATCCCTGTGATGTACTCTTATCAGTTAAGTCGGAGAAATCGTTAGTATGAAAAATGTAAAAACCAGTGGGAATCCGTGTTAGGGTAACTTCTACTGGTTTTTATAGTGCTTGATTTCATCGCTTTCTTAGCCAAAACAAATTGAAAAAAGAGCGTACCAAATTCCTTCATCTGAAAAGCGTATCAGATGAAGTTTCGCTATGAAAGACGTAGTCCAGATAACAGCATGATGGAATCCTTTTTTGGCATTTTGAAATCAGAAATGTTTTATGGTTATGAGAATACATTTAAGTCGCTTAATCAAATGGAACAAGCCATTGTAGACTATATTGATTATTAGAACAACAAACGAATTAAGGAAAAACTAAAATGATTTAGTCCTGTGAAATACGGAACTAAATCATTTGGATAGCCTATTTGCCTAACTTTTTTGGGGTCAGTACAATCTGGTTGCTAGGGCTTTATTATGCTATATCTTACTAGGGATGATGATCTTTTTCAGGATTACTCATAATATGTGTAAATATTTCTTTATATTTATATTTCAGATATTTTTCGTGTAGAATGAACAAAGCTACGTAAACAATCATAAAAACAATAGATAAATACAGCATATCAAATGTACTATGTCCAAAATAAGTTGCAGACTCATAAGATCCAATAGCTCCTAAGACCAACCAAGGAATATACTTGTAATACTTAGTTACCATAACACAGTCCCTCCTTTAATTAAACTAATGAGAATATCTAAAACTAAAAGTCATACCTGTACTTGTAGGATTATAAGGATCTAAGGTCATCAAAGTGCTAAATTCTCAAACCAACTTCTACCGCCAATAAACGTGGAAGTTAATTTGTCAAAACAATGCTATTAAAAAATATAAGGGAAAACTTTTTTGTTAAATAAGGTTATCGTTACTATTAACCAAATATAGTTTTTAGCCAATCAACTATAAGTGGTCTAAGTAATGGGATTAAGAATAGACCTACAATGATACCTAAAATAAATATTAGAAACATTTTTTTGAAGCTTCTTTTGTTCATCTATGGACACATCCCTTCTAACCTAAATAATCTATTTATTGAATTCGCTTTCATTATAACATTGTTATGCATTAAAGTCAAATAAAATAAACTATAATGTTATCGTATGTAATTGTATAAGTGGCCAATATCATAGTAAAAGGTCCTGATATAATTTATTTGCCAATGACAAAAAGTTATAAATATACCCATGAAACTTAATCCGTTAATTCTTAACAAAAACTAAGTAATTACATAAAAGAGACCCTTAGGCCTCTTTTTCTCCTTCAAACACTCTGTCACTGTCCATTTACTGTCCAATATAATGTAATACATCTATAAATTGTTGATTTTATCGAATGCAAAATCGCTTAAAATCAGTATTTTGATAAATAACAAGACTTTAAGAATCTTAAATTAAGTCTTGCAGATACATCAATTCAAACTCTCAACTTTCTGGAAAATATCTATTTTTCGGAAAGTCATATTTCGAAATTGAATGGTATTGGACTAATATTTCTAGAAAGTCTTAGAGAATGATGTGGGGTCCCGTTTTTATTTTTTTTAAGACAATATAAATTAGGTACAAGTTCCTTAATGATATTTTCCCTATTCATATACATACCATTATTTCCCCAGCAGGCAACTACTAAATCAGATTGTGCTACACATTCTAAAATATAATGATCATTTTCATTTCCGATAGGATCATCAACTAAATATATATCCCTTGGGTAAGTGCTTCTAAAAGCAAATAAGTTTGCCATTAGTAAGGTTCCATATCCCCAAGCTTTTGCATAATTTATGCATCGTGTGATCGTCGGATCATCGATAGTTTCATTGGCAATTGAAGGATTCAAACCAATAAATAGAATTGTCGGTTTTGTTGAGTCCCAGGTACGAGATAGTTTATAGCGATAAATCTGATCGTCTGAAATAGTAGCTTCTTTTTGCATAGTTGACCTCCACTTTCTTCTATTATATCATTAATGATTTTTCCAAGTAATAATATTTATAAATGTTATTACTTTTGATATAATATAATCAGAAACAGAGAGGAAATTACAAATGGGAAATGAACGTATCACATGTCAACAATGCAAAACTTTAATTGAATATGATTCTACATCTACCCATGAAGGCCTCAGAGATTTTGAGGAAATAGAGTGTCCACGATGTGGCCACGTTGTGACACGGGTTTTTACTAATTTAATTCCATCCGTTCGAGTAGTCGATTAGTAGAATAGAAAGGGAAATACTATCATCTCTATTCATGTTTAGTTGTTTATTTTTGATATAGTTTAAAATTAAATCAAAGATTGCAATTTTTGGTAAAGAGTAAAAGCCGTAAATTTGAGAAACTGATCATGACTGAAATCCCCTCATTGAATCAAACTTATTTAATTTTTTTGAAATAAAAAAGCAGTACAAGCCTGCTAAAGTTTGATATAAAGCTATTTATAATTACCTAAAATCAACCCGTGTCAAACCAGGTCTTAAGAAAGCTCGTAAAGCATCACAATTATCAAAACGTTAATCAACACGCTTATATCAACGTTTACAGACATTTAAGAAATTTCTCTTGGATGTCTTTTTTTGTCTAGCTAAATTTTATAAATTGGGCAATTTAGGTTACTCAATAATATAAAAAAGATAAAAATTTAAAGTTCGAATTTTAATTTTAAAAAAAGTAATTATTATTGAATATCTGTTCAAACATTTTTTCTTTTCTAAGGTTAATATAAGTATATATACTTTAAAAAAGGAAGTCAAACATCTTGCTCATAGATTTTTGCATTTTTAAAAAATACATTTTGTCATATAATAATGTGGAAAATTGACGGATTCCTTAAATAATCATACAATATGAATATGTAAACCCTTACATACTATTCTACTTATACTTGATAAAATGCAAGTTCTTGAGGATCTATAAATATATAGACACTCTTCTATTTATAAAGTGAAATAAAGAATCACGGAGAAAGTTTATGGATATTAAAGAGACATTCAACCAGCTAGACAATACAAAATTTAATGATTTCAATAATCGCCTTGAAGGTTTTGAGAAACTTTTTAAAGACAAATATTATTTTACCCATCCCGAAGATTTTAGCTCAATCTTTAGCATTTTGGTAAAGTATGGAAAAAGTACAAGTAAATATATTTTATCGAAAGGAGAGATATATGAGTGAAATAGTTATTAATGCTCAGAATTTATCTAAAAATTTTTATAATTTTGATTCAAGACTCCCATTTATCAAGAGATTTTTGAAACGTAATCAAATAACGATTCGAGCTGTTCAAGATATTAGTTTTACGATTAAGAGAGGGAGTATAGTTGGCTTTATTGGGAGTAATGGAGCTGGTAAATCCACAACGATTAAAATGTTGACTGGGACTCTTTATCCTAGTTCCGGAAAATTAGAAGTGAATGGAGAAATTCCATTTAAAAGAAGTATAAATTTTAGAAAAAAAATTTCAATAGTAGTAGGAAATAAATTACAGTTATTTCAAGATGTTTCGGCTATGGATTATTTTCAATTGATTGGTACTTTATATGAGGTAGAACCGGCGATTTTACAAGAACGAATTCAGGAATTAAGCAATTTGTTGAATGTAAAAGATCAGCTTTACCAGCAGGTCCGGACCCTCTCTCTTGGACAAAAAATGAAAATGGAGTTTATCGCGGCATCTTTAACAAGTCCGGAAATATTATTTTTAGACGAGCCTACTATAGGGTTAGATATACAGTCTAAAAAAGATATCAGAACATTTTTAAAGAAAATGAATGAAGAATGTCATACTACTATTATTTTAACGAGTCATGATATGGATGATATTTCGTCTGTTTGTGACGAATTAATCGTCATTGACAAAGGAAAAATTATTTTGCAGGAGTCAATGGATGTTATTTTATCTAAATTTTCTGATTTTAAATATTTAAAGATAAAAATGACATTAGATTTGGTACCAGAGTTATGCTCTGTTAAAGGAGTAGTAGTCATTTCTCAAACAAAATCGGAATGTATACTAAAAATACCTAGAGATTTTGTCTTTGAGACATTAGAATCAATCAATAAGCTTGTAGATATAGAAGATTTTGAAATATCAAATCTTTCTTTAGAAGAAATTATTTTACAAAACTATTTTACAAAAAAGGAGCACAATTGAAAAAAGAAATGTCTATTATTCTGATATCATTTCGATCTATTTTGAACTATAAATCAAGTGTACTATTGTTAATGTTACAGGCAAGTATACAAATTATGATATCAGTATTTTTATGGACGTATATATATCAGAGTAACCAGATAAATATAGCAGGATATGATTTTACCTCAATGGTTCAATACTATTTGGGGACTATAATTTTTTCATATTTTGTTTTTTATCCAGTTGATTGGGAAATCAATGACGATGTTCATTCAGGAAATTTTTTTAGCATATTAATAAAACCTGTTACTTTTTATAAGTATTATTTTTGTAAAATGCTTGGAGATAGGCTTGCTCATTTATTATTTATCATCATTCCTGTCATTTTATTCTCCAGTGTTTATTACAAGAATGAGTTATTAACCATTGAAATTCTTATTTTAGGAAGTATTGCAATTATTCTATCTATGGTTCTATGGTTTTTAATATCATGTTGTGTAGGTATGCTTTCTTTTTGGTTAGAAAATATATTTTTTGTCCTTACTGTTAAAGAAATAGTAATTCAGTTTTTATCAGGAATATTATTGCCTTTAAGTTTTTTTTCAAATAATTTTCGTCTGTTTTTAGATGTATTACCTTTTAAATACTTAGTATATGAACCGCTTCAGATGTTTAGTAATGATACATATAAATTAATAGACTATTTGAGAATTATTTGTATTCAATTGATTTGGTGCATCATTTTTTATATTATATCAAGATTCATATTGAGAAAAGGAGTGGAGCACTTCTCAAATGTGGGAGGATAAAATGTTTAGAATAAAAGTAATTTTTAGGCTACTTCATTTTGGTTTTAAATCTGATATGAATTTTCATTTTGACTTCTTTTGTGGTCTATTTTCGTCGATACTGTGGATTGGTTTACCTATTGTATTTTTTAGATTGATTTTCTTAAACATAGACTCTTTTAATGGTTGGGACTATTATCAAATTTTATTTTTGGTAGGTTCCTACACTATTGTAGATGGAGTTATGATGGGATTGTTAATTAGAAGTATGGGAATTTTAGAATCAGATATTTTGAGTGGTAACTTGGATCAAATTTTATTGAGGCCGTTTGATACTCAGTTGTTCTATATTTTTAGATCATTTAATTTAGTTCAATTCGTGAATACTTTTTTTGGTCTTGCGATCATTTTTATAAGTTATGGAAATTTAAATGTACATTTAAATTCATTAAAAATATTATTTTATATCCTTTCTTTAATGTGTGGTTGTATTATATATTATTCAATTTGGTTTCTAATAACGATTAGTTCATTTTGGTTCCCAACTAAATTTTCAAAAGTAGATGTATTTTTGAATTATATTGGAATTTCTAAGTATCCATATAATATTTTTACAGGTATTAACAGATTGATCACTATGTTATTTGTTCCCAATTTATTAATTGCCAATCCTGCAGTATTAATATTTTTAGGGAAAGATACATTGAACCTATTTTTCTATCAAATAGTTTTTACAGTTTTTTTGATTATTATCAGTCGTACAATTTTTAGAAAAGGATTGAAAAAATATGAAAGTGCAGGAAGATAAACAATGTTGTTCAGTTATATGTTTGACTAAAGGAAGTGATTCGCTGTACTTTGTTTTGTGGTCATTGAAACATCAGATAATTATAAACTATAATTTAAAGAATAGTATTATTAACTTATAGGTGCTAAGAAAAAATTTAAAGAAATTCCCTCATTCAATCAAACTTATTCATATTTTTTAAAATAAGAAAATAGTTGGATTTTGATGATGGTTGATATAAAGCTAAACTGAAAGTACCTGAAATCCAACTGTGTCAAACCAGGTCATATGATCTGTGAGAAAAAGAACACATAACAAAAAGAGGAGCTTCACAATAAAGTTCCTCTTCTTTTATATATCCGAATCATTATTCTTATTTCAAAAAAGGTAGTGAAAAAGGTAGTGATTCGGTTGATTTATATTGCAATGTAGTGAAATTTAGAATTTCAAGAATCGCTTAAAATCAAGGTTTCTAACATCTATTGACGTGTAGTGAACCCCTATTTCACCTCTGTAAACACAACGTGTTTGCGAAGTTTTGGTGAGTATTTCTTCAATTGAAGACGGTCTGGAGTGTTACGTTTGTTTTTAGAAGTAAGGTACAAGCGTTCACCAGATTCTTTGTGTTCAAGTGTAATATTTACGCGCATGGTATCTCCCTTCTATTATTCAGCTGATGCAGCTTTAGCGATCTTACGTCCTTTGTAGTATCCTTTAAGTGATACACGGTGTGAACGTGAGTAATCTCCAGTTGCTTCGTCAAAGTTTACAGATGGAGCTGTAACTTTGTAGTGCGTACGACGTTTGTTTTTCTTCGCTTTTGATGTGCGACGTGCAGGTACTGCCATTTCGTTTTTCTCCTTTTAAGATATAAATTCAATTAGGTTTGATTTTCATCAACTGTAACAGTATAACAAAACTTTTTTGTAAAGTAAAGTTACTTGACAAAAAAATTGAAATTTTTGAAAGAAACTTTTCTGTCGTCTGTCTCTTCAAAGACCTTGCCTATCTTTGTGCTCTCTTTTATGCTATAATGGTAAAAAATGAAACGAGAGGAATGACATGACAGAATTAGACAAACGCCATCGTAGTAGTGTCTACGATAGCATGGTAAAATCTCCCAACCGTGCCATGCTTCGCGCGACGGGAATGACCGATGAAAGTTTTGAGAAACCGATTGTTGGAGTGATTTCGACATGGGCGGAAAATACCCCTTGTAACATCCACCTTCACGATTTTGGAAAATTGGCTAAAGAAGGTGTGAAGGATGCAGGAGCTTGGCCGGTCCAATTCGGAACCATTACGGTTGCGGACGGGATTGCTATGGGGACTCCTGGTATGCGCTTCTCCCTAACATCTCGCGATATCATTGCGGATTCTATCGAAGCAGCTATGGGTGGTCACAACGTTGATGCTTTTGTAGCCATCGGGGGCTGTGATAAGAACATGCCTGGTTCGATGATTGCCATTGCCAATATGGATATCCCAGCGATCTTTGCTTATGGTGGGACTATTGCCCCAGGGAATCTTGATGGAAAAGATATCGACCTGGTTTCGGTTTTCGAAGGAATTGGGAAATGGAATCACGGTGATATGACGGCTGAAGAAGTGAAGCAACTGGAATGTAACGCCTGCCCTGGCCCTGGTGGCTGTGGTGGGATGTATACGGCCAACACCATGGCGACAGCGATCGAGGTCCTTGGGATGAGCTTGCCAGGTTCCTCTTCTCACCCTGCTGAATCAGCGGATAAGAAGGCCGATATCGAAGAAGCAGGTCGTGCTGTTGTCAAGATGCTGGAAATGGGACTCAAGCCATCTGACATCTTGACCCGTGAAGCCTTTGAAGATGCTATTACCGTGACCATGGCGCTAGGTGGTTCCACCAATGCCACTCTTCACTTGCTCGCGATTGCTCACGCAGCCAATGTGGACTTGACCCTTGAAGACTTCAATGATTTCCAAGAGCGCGTGCCTCACTTGGCAGACTTGAAACCTTCAGGGAAATATGTCTTCCAAGACCTTTACAATGTCGGTGGTGTGCCTGCCGTCATGAAATATCTTCTTAAGAATGGTTTCCTTCACGGGGATCGCATCACATGTACTGGTAAGACAGTAGCTGAGAACTTGGAAGCCTTTGCTGATTTGACACCAGGTCAAAAAGTCATCATGCCGCTTGAAAATCCAAAACGTGCGGATGGTCCATTGATCATCTTGAAAGGGAACTTGGCTCCAGAAGGAGCAGTTGCCAAAGTATCAGGGGTGAAGGTCCGTAACATCACGGGTCCTGCTAAGGTCTTTGACTCTGAAGAAGCTGCCATTGAAGCCGTTCTTTCAGATGAAATTGTGGATGGCGATGTTGTTGTTGTCCGTTTCGTTGGTCCTAAGGGTGGTCCTGGTATGCCGGAAATGCTGTCCTTGTCATCTATGATCGTTGGGAAAGGCCAAGGAGACAAGGTGGCCCTCTTGACAGATGGACGATTCTCTGGTGGTACTTATGGTCTCGTTGTTGGACACATCGCGCCTGAAGCTCAGGTCGGCGGTCCAATCGCCTACCTCCACACAGGGGATCTGGTAACAGTTGACCAAGATACCAAAGAAATCACCATGCACGTCTCAGACGAAGAGTTAGCAAAACGTAAAGCTGAAACAACCTTGCCACCACTGTATAGCCGTGGGGTTTTGGGTAAATACGCTCATATCGTTTCTTCAGCATCACGTGGTGCTGTAACCGACTTCTGGAATATGGAACAGTCTGGTAAACAGTAATTGCAAGGACGACTTTGTCCAAAGAGAGAGTGGGACAGAAATCGGCAATTCGTTAGAATTCGATTTCGTCGTCCCACCTCCGCACAGTTGAGTAGGGCTGTAAAAGCTGATGAAATCAGCGTAGTAGAGCCCACTCAACCACTGCGTCTTGCTTGACAATTCAAAAACAATTGAGAGGCTAGGACTTTTGTCCCGGCCTCTTTTTTGGCTCAAAGTAGCTATTTTCAACCCTGTCGCTGAATCGTATGAATATTACTTTTTGGGAGATTTGAGTGTATTATCTGTCATTTTTCTTGTAAATCCGTCTATAATTTGCTATAATTGTGACTAATCGAATCAATCCTTTAATACTGTCCAGAGAGGCAGGCAAGGAGCTATGGAAATGAAAGGCCTGGGAAGACCAGCCTATATTTTGTGTATCTCCTTGTTGTGGGGGATTTTTTTGTATAGTTGAAAAGTGGTTTGATGAAAAAGAGAAATCGTCGATGATGGAGCATGAAGTACTCCTTTACGATTTGGTCATCGAAGGTAGACGTTTTTGTTCAGCCATAGCTTGCTGCATCTTAATTTTAGGAGGTTTTTACGATCGTGAATGACGTTAAATATGATGTGAATGATATGCCAAAACCAGGCTTGCTGGTTGGTTTATCTTTCCAGCATTTGTTTGCCATGTTTGGGGCGACAGTGCTGGTGCCGATTTTGGTTGGGATTGATCCTGCCATTGCTTTGTTCTCATCTGGTTTGGGGACCTTGGCTCACTTGACAGTGACCAAGTATAAGATTCCTGCTTACATGGGGTCTAGTTTTGCTTATATTGCTGCTATGCAGATGTTGATGAAGACTGATGGAATCGCAGCAGTTGCCCAAGGTGCCATGGCGGGCGGTTTGGTCTACTTGTTTGTAGCTCTGATTGTTAAGCATGCGGGTAAAGATTGGATTAATAAGGTCCTTCCACCAATCGTGGTTGGTCCCATTATCATGGTAATTGGTTTGAGTCTTGCGGCGAATGCCGTCACTGATGCGACAACCTTAAATAAAAGCTATAGCGGTTATGCTCTATTGATTTCGATGGTGACCCTCTTTGCGGTTATCCTCTTTAACATGTATGGCAAGAAGATTGTCGGTGTCGTCCCAATTTTACTTGGATTAATTGTGGGCTATATTTTCTCATTGGCTCTTGGTTTGCTGACAGGACATAGTTTTGTCAATTTCTCAGAGGTAAGTGCGGCTCATTGGATTCAAGTTCCAAACTTTGACATTCCATTTGTGGATTATAGTTTTAAGCTCTATCCAAGTGCGATTTTGACCATGGCTCCGATTGCCTTTGTGACCATGACGGAACATTTTGGCCACCTCATGGTTTTAAATAGTTTGACTGAGCGTGATTACTTCAAGGATCCAGGGCTTGACCATACGCTTACTGGTGATGGCTTGGCACAGATTATTGCTGGATTCTTTGGAGCTCCTCCGGTAACTTCTTATGGGGAAAACATTGGGGTTATGGCCCTTAGTAAGGTCTACTCAGTTTACGTTATTTCAGGCGCAGCAGTGATTGCGGTTGTCATGAGCTTTATTGGGAAGCTATCAGCACTCTTGCACTCCATTCCAACTCCTGTATTGGGAGGTTTGTCTATTGCCCTCTTTGGGGTTATCGCTGCTAGCGGTTTGAAAATTTTAGTTGAACATAAGATTGATTTTGATAATAAAAAGAATCTCTTGATTGCAAGTGTGATCCTAGTATCAGGGATCGGTGGTTTGATGATTGACCTCGGTGGACTTCAAATCACGGGTGTGGCAACGTCAACCATTCTTGGAATTGTGTTGTATCAAATCCTTCCAGAACCAAAAGCTGACGAGGCTTAGTCCATTCTGGTAGTGAAAAAGTTTGAATGGATTTAAACATTATAAAAAACGAGGAACAAACTCTGATGGCAGAGCTGGTGTTCCTCGTTTTTTTATTGTGGATCGGATTTCCAAAGAGGCCTTCCTTCATTAGTTGAATGCATTTTTAAAAAGGTAATGTTTATTATCGTGGTGGAAGACCAAGGGCGATGCGCCCGTATCGGCTGATTCGTGTAATTTTCCAAGCGGGTGACCAAGTCACTTCAACCTTGACATCTTCGATCCCCTCGATTTCTTTTAGGCGAGCGACGATTTCGATCGGAAGACTCTCAGCACAGCTACAAGCCGTATCGGTAAAGGTCATAACCACCTTGCAAGTACCGGCTTCATCTAGATGGATCTCGTAGATCAGTCCAAGATTATAAACATCTAACTCAACATCGGTATCAAATACAAGCTCCAATTTTTCGATTAACGGCTTCTCTAGTGCCAGGGCGCGGTCATTGATTTTGATATCCTCTCTCATCGCAAGATCCTTTCAGTGTAGTATGGCTTCCATTTTCTCATAATTCGGCTGATAAGGCAAGAAGAGAAAGAGGATTTGAACGTGTCGAACGAAGGAAATTCGGTCCAGTCTCCATTTCTCTTCGAATTTGTGGTAAAATAGAGGCAAAAGTAAGACAAAGGATGAAGGCTATGAAATTACAAAAACCAAAGGGGACCCAGGATATCCTTCCTGGCGATTCAGCGAAATGGCAATATGTAGAAGGCTTTGCACGCAAGGTCTTTGCGCGATACAATTATGATGAAATCCGCACACCGATCTTCGAACATTATGAAGTCATCAGCCGTTCAGTAGGGGATACGACGGATATCGTTACCAAAGAAATGTATGACTTTTATGATAAGGGAGACCGTCATATCACGCTTCGTCCAGAAGGAACAGCTCCTGTTGTCCGCTCCTATGTAGAAAATAAACTCTTTGCGCCTGAGGTACAAAAACCAAGTAAGTTCTATTACATAGGCCCAATGTTCCGTTACGAACGTCCTCAAGCAGGTCGTTTGCGTCAATTCCACCAAATTGGGGTAGAATGCTTTGGATCGAGCAATCCTGCAACGGATGTCGAAACCATTGCCATGGCTGCGCAATTCCTGAAAGAACTAGGAATTGACAATGTGACCTTGCACTTGAACACCTTGGGAAGCCCTGCTAGTCGTCAGGCTTATCGTCAAGCCTTGATTGATTATCTCTTGCCAATGAAGGATCAATTGTCTAAGGACAGCCAACGTCGTTTAGAAGAAAATCCGCTTCGTGTCTTGGATTCAAAAGAAAAAGAAGACAAGGCGGCGGTTGAACAGGCTCCTTCCATCCTAGACTATCTAGACGAAGAAAGCCAAGCTCATTTTGATGCGGTTCGTCGGATGTTAGAAGACTTGGGGGTGGCCTACGTCATCGATACCAATATGGTGCGTGGCTTGGATTACTACAACCACACGATTTTTGAGTTCATTACAGAAATTGAAGGCAATGAATTGACAGTCTGTGCGGGTGGTCGCTATGATGGTTTGGTGGAATACTTCGGTGGTCCTGCGACAGCTGGTTTTGGATTTGGTATCGGTGTGGAACGGATCCTTCTCGTTCTTGAAAAGAAAGGCATTGAATTACCGATCGAAACAGGATTAGATGCTTATATTGCCGTTCTAGGAGATGAGGTCAATGAAGCAGCGCTTAGCTTGGTTCAAGCCCTTCGAATCCAAGGTTTCAAGGCAGAACGTGATTACCTTGGACGCAAGCTCAAGGCACAATTTAAGTCAGCAGATGTCTTTGCGGCCAAAGCCTTGATTACCTTAGGAAGTAGTGAAGTTGAGAGCGGTCAAGTTACTGTGAAAAATAACCAAACTCGTCAAGAAGTAACGGTAGCTCTTGAAAGCTTGAAGAAAGACTTCCCATCTGTTTTAGCAGAGTTGGGATTGGCTTGATCAAGTCTTGCAGACACCTGAAAAACAGATTCGCATGGGAGTAGGAGCAAAGTCGTTGCGCCTGCTCTCTTTTATCTAGCTTCTGTTTGCCAACCTTTGCCAAGATTTGGCGAAAAGTCGTTAAATTTTCTGACATTTATGATATAATGAGAAGACTACTAGTAAAGGAATGAAACAGTCATGACATTAGTTTATCAATCAACACGAGATGAAAAAAATACTGTAACAGCTAGTCAAGCCATCCTTCAAGGATTGGCGACAGATGGCGGTTTGTTTACTCCAGTCTCTTATCCTCAAGTAGAGCTGGATCTTGATACCCTCAAAGACGCTTCTTACCAAGAAGTGGCCAAGCTTGTTTTGTCAGCCTTTTTGGACGACTTTACAGCAGAAGAGTTGGACTACTGTATTTCTCATGCTTATGACAGCAAGTTTGATACCCCAGCTATTGCTCCGCTTGTCAAACTCGATGGGCAATACAACTTGGAACTTTTCCACGGCTCCACTATTGCCTTTAAAGATATGGCTTTGTCGATCTTGCCTTACTTTATGACAACAGCAGCTAAAAAGCACGGTTTGGAAAATAAAATTGTCATCTTGACAGCGACTTCTGGAGATACTGGAAAAGCTGCTATGGCAGGTTTTGCCGATGTTCCAGGAACAGAGATCATTGTCTTTTATCCAAAAGACGGTGTCAGCAAGGTGCAAGAATTGCAAATGACGACTCAAACGGGGGACAATACCCATGTCATCGCCATCGATGGAAACTTTGACGATGCCCAAACCAATGTCAAACACATGTTCAATGATGTGGCGCTTCGTGAAAAATTAGCAGCCAACAAGATGCAATTCTCATCAGCTAACTCGATGAACATTGGCCGTTTGGTGCCTCAGGTTGTCTATTACGTATACGCCTATGCGCAATTGGTGAAGACAGGCCAAATCACAGCGGGAGAAAAAGTCAACTTTACCGTGCCAACAGGAAACTTTGGAAATATCTTGGCAGCTTTCTATGCCAAACAAATCGGTCTTCCAGTTGGGAAATTGATCTGTGCGTCAAATGAAAACAATGTCTTGACAGACTTCTTCAAAACACATGTCTATGATAAGAAACGTGAGTTTAAGGTGACCATTAGCCCATCAATGGATATCTTGGTCTCTTCAAACTTGGAACGCTTGATTTTCCACTTGGTAGGCAATGATGCCACAAAGACCAAAGAGTTGATGGAAAACCTCGTTGCAACAGGTCAGTACCAGTTGTCCAACTTTGATGCAGACATCTTAGATTTGTTTGCGGCTGCATACGCAGATGAAGCAGAAACTGCTGCAGAGATCAAGCGGGTCTATGAAGCGTCTGATTACATTGAAGACCCTCATACCGCCGTAGCATCAGCCGTTTATCAAAAATACCGGACCCAAACAGGGGATACTGCTAAAACAGTCATTGCCTCTACAGCAAGTCCTTATAAGTTCCCAGTTGTAGCAGTAGAAGCGGTGACAGGCGAGACAGGTCTAGGCGATTTCGAAGCCTTGGCTAAATTACACACACTCTCAGGTGTTCCTGTGCCACCGGCTGTAGACGGCCTTGAAACTGCACCGGTTCGCCATCGTACAAGCGTGGCAACCAAAGACATGCAAGCAGCCGTAGAAGACTACTTGGGACTTTAATTCTTCCTATTAGAAAGATCAAAAGAGCCGTTTGGCTCTTTTATATACGCATGAATTCATACAAAAAAATCTTAAATATCGCCCTTCCTGCCATGGGTGAAAATTTCTTACAAATGCTGATGGGCATGGTGGACTCTTATTTAGTGGCTCACCTGGGCTTGATTGCCATTTCAGGTGTTTCCGTCGCAGGGAATATCATCACCATCTATCAAGCCATCTTTTTGGCACTGGGTGCGGCAGTTGCCAGTGTTATGTCCAAAAGCTTGGGTGAAAAAAATCAAGCCAACATTGCCTACCATGCGACAGAGTCACTGAAGGTGACCTTGTTGTTGAGTGCTCTCTTAGGAGGGGCTTCGCTGTTATTTGGACGCCAGATGATTTCGCTGTTGGGGACTGAAGCTGCAGTAGCCGAAAGCGGGGGGATTTACCTTTCCTTGGTTGGCGGGACCATAGTTCTCTTAGGATTGATGACGACCTTGGGCTCCTTGGTTCGGGTGGCCAACAATCCACGTCTTCCTATGTATGTGAGCCTGTTGACCAATTTATTAAACGCTCTGTTTTCCTCTGTAGCCATTTTCCTTTTTGGTTGGGGCATTGTTGGTGCAGCTTTGGGGACAGTGCTGGCCCGTCTGGTGGGCGTCATCCTCTTGTGGCAAAAGGTCCGGTTGCCCTTTGCCCCCCTACGTTGGGGATTGGATCGTAAGCTCTTGAACTTAGCGCTGCCAGCTGCCGGAGAGCGGCTGATGATGCGGGCTGGAGATGTGGTGATCATTGCGATCGTGGTTGCTTTTGGGACTGAGGCAGTCGCGGGCAATGCCATCGGAGAGACCTTGACCCAGTTTAACTACATGCCGGTATTTGGAGTGGCCACAGCGACGGTCATGCTCGTAGCACGGAGCCTCGGTGAAGGTGATCTTGAGCAGATTGACCACCTTCGAAAGCAGTCTTACTGGCTGTCTTTCGTGTTGATGTTGCCCATTGCCTTGGGAATCTTTTTTGGGGGCACCTTTCTGACCCATCTCTACACACAAGATACAAAAGCAGTAGAAGCTAGCCTGTCGGTTGTCCTCTTTTCTTTGTTGGGAACGCCGTTTACAGCAGGAACGGTCATCTATACAGCTGTTTGGCAAGGCTTGGGAAATGGGAAACTTCCATTTTATGCAACGACCATTGGCATGTGGGTCATTCGAATTGGAGCCGGTTATCTGCTTGGAGTAACCCTTGGCTTTGGCCTTCCAGGTGTCTGGACGGGGACGCTGCTCGACAATGGTTTCCGTTGGCTGTTTTTGAGTCAACTTTATAGACGAAAAGTAGGAGAGAGAAAATGACAAAACGAGCTTTTATTTGGGATTTGGATGGGACCTTGCTGGATTCCTATGATGCTATTCTGGCGGGTCTTGAGGAGACCTATGCATCTTATCAGCTTCCGTTTGACCGAGCTAGCATTAAAGACTACATCTTGAAGCATTCGGTTCAAGATCTTTTAGTAGCGGTGGCAGCAGAGTATCAACTGGATGTGACGGACTTGAATCATCGCCGAGCAGAAAGTCTATCAGAGAAAAATGCCCAGGTCCTTCTGATGGCTGGGGCGCGTGATGTCTTATCTTGGGCGAAGGATGCTGGGATAGAACAATTTGTCTATACCCATAAGGGAGAGAATGCCTTGGTCATCCTGCGGGACTTGGGCTTGGAATCTTTTTTTACAGAGATTTTGACCAGTCAAAGTGGTTTTGCCCGCAAGCCTGACCCAGAAGCTGCCATGTATCTGATAGAGAAGTATGGGTTGCATCCGGAAAAGATCTACTATATAGGGGATCGGAGCCTGGATATTGACTTTGCAAGAAATAGCCAGATTCAGAGTATCAATTTCTTGACGTCTGACTATGAAGGTAATCATCAGATGGAAAGTTTATTAGATATTCCAGCTATTTTAAACGTTGAAAAGAATCTGTAAAGAATTTGTTTTCATTTTGAAATAAAGTCGTAAGCTTTCTTTAAGAAATGTCCGCTATAATAGAATCATAAACAAAGACCTCCTAACTTTGTTTAGAAAAATCCTAAAACTTTTCTTTTTCATAATAATCTCCCTAAGAGTCGCCCAATCAGGCGGCTTTTTTTGTGCGAAAAAACAGTGCCAGCTCTTTTCCTTGCAAGAGGATATGAAATGTTTTACAATTGATTAGTCAATTATTGATTTATCAAAAATGAATAGAGGAAGGAATATGGAAGAAATGAATGATTTGCTCTACCAACTACGCTTGGCGGATCAATCAACTACGCAACTTTTTGAAAAGCGCCTAGGGATTAGCTTAACACGTTATCAAATTTTGCAGGATTTATTAGAACAAGCACCTTGCAATCAGATCGCGGTTCAGGAACGCTTGCAGATTGATCCAGCGGCTTTAACCCGACATTTCAAAATATTGGAAAAGGAAGGGTTTGTCCATCGGAGTCGAAATCCAAAAAACCAGCGGGAAATCTTAATTCATTTGACGGATACGGCCTATAATCGGTTGGTCAAACATCCCCCTCGCCATCATGTGGCGGTGAAAGAACAGATGAGTCGGATTTTGACTGCTCAAGAACAAGAGCAATTTTCTTACCTGCTGGACAAATTAGTCTCTGGCATTGAACAAATAACAGTCGAATAAAAAGGAGAATCTACGATGTCATTACTGACGATTATTTTAGCAAGTCTTGCTGCACTGGAGCATTTGTATATTTTTTATTTGGAGAGCATCAGAACTACATCTGATACCACCAGTCGGGTTTTCAACATGGATAAAGAAGAACTCGCTCGCCCATCTGTGACCTCTTTATTTAAGAATCAAGGAATCTACAATGCCTTGATTGGTGTCTTCCTCTTGTATGGATTGTTTGTCTCTAAAAATAGTGAAATTGTTACGATTTTTGTACTTTTTATTATTGGAGCCGCGGCCTACGGTGCGATGACAGCTAATAAAAAGATTATCTTGACCCAAGGCGGTCCTGCAATTTTAGCATTGTTGAGTATCCTATTTTTGGGATAAAAAGGACGGGCCACTAGGGCTCTTTGAGCTGATTTTATTAAATAAGTGTAGAAAAAAGTATAAAAAAAGACTAAAAATTTTATTGACTTTCTAAGAAAAAGGGTTATAATGGTAGCAACAGAAAAGTAATGAGTCAGCTATTTTCAGGGAGCTTGTGGGAATTGTGAACAAGCAATAGCGACTGATGAAAATTGGACTGTTATGATCAATGAATTCTAACCCATGTGAATTCGGTTGGCACCCCTTACCGTGCAACTCCTTGATAGAGGAGATAGAGATGTAGGGAAAGACCAGCTATTTTTCCCTATAAAAGAGGTGGCACCGCGGACATTACGCCCTCACACAGTTTTTGTGTGAGGGCTTTTCTATGTGCCTTAGCAAGCGAAGCGAGCTTAGGCACATTGATCCCAAAGCGGAAATAGAGCGTGGGATAACCGTGATCGCCTTAGCAAGCCAAGGTGCGGCTGAATTCCTTAGAATAAAAGAGTTCTAAAAGAGAGGTTTCTGATATGAAAAAAGTTTTATCTGCTGATGTGTTGAGTCCAATTTTGGCTTATATGCGTTTGGATGCGCCCCATAAAATGATCTTGGAGTCGATCCCTCGTGAAAAAGAGAATGCGCGTTTTTCAATTGTAGCTTATCGGCCGGTCAGTGAAGTCAAGTTTGAAAATGGTGTCCTCTATTACAATGATCAAATTATCGAAGAGGATCCTTTGGACTTTTTGAACCGCATCACGGTCAAAACGAAAACTTCAGAAGAGCTTCCTTTTAACGGTGGGGCGATTGGATTTGTCGGCTATGACTTGATTGGTCTCTATGAGAACATTGGTTCCATTCCTGAAGATACGATCGGCACTCCGGATCTCCACTTTTTCTTATATGAAAGCTATGTGATTTTTGACCACAAAAAGGAAAAGGTCTATGTGGTGGAAGAGAACCTCTATAGTGGGCGAAGTGAAGCAGAGCAAGCCTCGAGTCTGGAGCAAGTGTTAGAGCAGTTGGCAAGACCTGCAAAGGAAGAGTTTCAGGACAAGGACCTGCATGCGCTTCATTTCCACAATCATTTGGAGCAAAAAGAGTTTGAGGAAATGGTGGCCCTAGCGCGGGATTATATTCGAAAAGGAGATATGTTCCAATGCGTGCTCAGTCAACGTTTTTCAGCTGATTTTTCAGGAAAACCGCTAGATTATTACCGCAATTTGCGTGTGACCAATCCTTCGAATTATCTCTACTTTTATGATTTTGGGGAGTACCAAATTATCGGTGCTAGTCCAGAAAGTCTGGTATCGGTCAAGGATCGAGTGGTGACGACCAACCCTATTGCCGGCACGCGTCCAAGAGGGATCGATGAAGAGGCTGATCGGCAGTTGGCAGCTGATTTGGCAGGAGATCCTAAAGAAGTCGCAGAACACCGCATGTTGGTGGATTTAGGGCGAAATGATATTGGTCGTATCGCTCAAACTGGGACGGTCGAAGTGACCAAATATATGGAAGTGGAATTCTTCCGTTATGTCATGCACCTGACCAGTGTGGTCAAGGGACAATTACTTCCGGGGCTAGCCTCCATTGAGGCTCTGAAGGCAACTCTTCCTGCTGGGACCGTTTCGGGTGCTCCCAAGATCCGAGCCATGAAGCGGATCTATGAGGCAGAAAAAGAGAAAAGAGGCGTCTACGCGGGGGCGATTGGCTATCTCTCTGTGACGGGGGATCTCGATTTTGCTATTGCGATTCGAACCATGATCCTCAAAAATAAGAAGGCTTATGTACAGGCCGGAGCAGGAATTGTTTATGATTCGATTGCTGAAAATGAATACCAAGAAACCGTCAATAAGGCAAAATTGATGACAAGGATTGGAGAAGAAGGATGATTTTATTAGTTGATAATTACGATTCATTTACCTACAATTTAGCGCAGTATATCGGGAAATTTGATGAGGTCCAGGTGCTTCGAAATGATGATGCGAACTTGTACCAGGTTGCCAAAGAAGCAGATGCCTTGGTCTTTTCTCCAGGTCCAGGTTGGCCAAAGGATGCGGGCAAGATGGAGGAGATGATCCGAGATTTCGCGGGGATCAAACCAATCTTAGGGATCTGCTTGGGACATCAAGCGATTGCAGAGGTTTTTGGAGGACGTTTGGGATTGGCGCCACAGGTCATGCATGGGAAACAAAGCCAGATCCGGCTAGAAGCTCCCTCTCCGCTATATGCAGGTGTCGCAAAAGAAGTTCCAGTCATGCGCTACCATTCGCTGACGATTGAAGACATGCCAGAGGAGTTTGTCATTACCTCTCGGACGACGGATGATGGAGCGATTATGGGGATCCAACACCGTAGCTTACCGATTTATGGTTTTCAATACCATCCAGAAAGTATCGGAACACCAGATGGGCTGAAGACCATCGAAAATTTTGTCAAACTAGTCAAGGAGCGGAAGATGAAACAAGTGCTTGCAAAGGTAGCGGAAGGAATAGATCTAACCAGCGCAGAATTAGAAGCGGCCATGGAGGAAGTTGTCGCTGGTCGTGCTTCAGAAGCGCAGGTGACGGCCCTACTTTTAGGCCTCAAAATGAAGGGGGAAACTGTTGAAGAGCGGACGGCTATTGCAAAAGTGATGCAGGCCCATGCGGTCGCTATTCCTACAGGAGTTCAAGGAGCAATGGACAATTGTGGAACGGGGGGCGATCGTTCGTATAGTTTCAATATTTCAACAACAGCTGCCTTTGTTCTCGCTGGTGGTGGTGTCAAGATGGCGAAACACGGTAATCGCTCGATCTCTTCTAAATCCGGTTCTGCTGATGTCCTAGAAGCTCTAGGGATTAACCTCGATTTGGGTCCAGAATATTTGGGACGAGTGTTTGAAAAAGCGGGCATTGTCTTTCTATTTGCCAAAAATCTGCATCCTGGCATGCGCTATATTATGCCAGCTCGCTTGGCGCTAGGAGTTCCGACGGTGATGAATTTGACCGGTCCTCTCATTAATCCGATTCCTCTAGAAACCCAGCTATTGGGAACCAGTCGTCCCGATATGCTGGAAAGTACGGCGGAGATTCTAAAGAATTTGGGTCGGAAACGCGCAGTGGTGGTGAGTGGCCCACAAGGTTTGGACGAGGCAGGCCTTGATGGGGAAACCCAGCTCGCTATTCTGGAAAATGGACAAGTTACCTTATCCAGCTTTCAACCAGAAGATATCGAAATGGAGCGCATCGAAATTGATCAAGTACGAGGTGGAGACGCCAAACGCAATGCGGAAATTTTGCTCAGTGTCTTGAAGAATGAAGCGAGTCCCTTCTTAGAGGTGACGGTCTTAAATGCAGGCCTTGGTTTTTATGCCAACGGCAAGGTAGATTCTATCAAGGAGGGAATTGCCTTGGCACGTGAAGTGATTGCCAGTGGGGCTGCCCTTGAGAAATTGAGATTATTACAGGAGTATCAAAAATGAGTCAAGAATTCTTACCAAAGATTCTAAAGGAAAAGGCGCGTGAAGTGGCTGCGATGAAAGAAGAGGAACTCCAACCTTTGCGTGAGACCTACCGCTTGTATGATTACCTAAAGAGTCATCCAGAAAAGCTTCAGGTCATTGCGGAAGTGAAAAAGGCCAGCCCGAGTCTGGGAAATATTCATGTTGATGTGGATATCGTCGCGCAGGCTAAGACTTACGAAGAAAATGGGGCCGTGATGATTTCTGTCTTGACCGATCAAGTTTTTTTCAAGGGCAGTATCGAGTATCTTCGGGAAATATCTAGTCAGGTGCGTATTCCAACCCTCAACAAAGATTTCATTGTGGATGAAAAGCAAGTGATTCGGGCGCGAAACGCAGGGGCAACTGTGATCTTGTTGATAGTTGCAGCCTTACCAGAGGATCGTCTGAAAGAACTCTATGAGTTTGCGACCCATCTTGGCCTGGAGGTCTTGGTGGAGACCCATAATCTGACAGAACTAGAGGTTGCTCACCGGATTGGGGCTCAGATCATAGGGGTCAATAATCGCAACTTGGTGACCTTTGAGACAGATCTCCATACTAGCCTTGAATTAGCGACCAATTTTGAACAAGAACCGGTCTACATCTCTGAGTCTGCTATTTTCACAGCAGCAGACGCGCGCATGCTGGCTCCTTATTTTAATGGTATTCTCGTTGGGACAGCCCTCATGAAGGCAGACAATGTGGCTGAAAAAGTAAAGGAGTTGCAGATTGACAAAGGTTAAAATTTGCGGACTGTCCACTCCAGAAGCTGTCCAGACAGCTGTTGAAGCTGGTGCGGACTACATTGGTTTTGTCTTTGCACCAAGCAAACGGCAAGTGACGCTGGAGCAAGCCCGGGAGTTGGCTACAGGGATTCCAAAGGGGGTTCAAAAAGTCGGTGTTTTTGTATCACCACAAAGAGAAGAAGTGGAGCAAGCTTGCCAAGTTGTGGGCTTGGACCTGATACAAGTGCATGGATCGATGGATGATGCTATCTTGCAAGAGTTTCCCCAACAAACGATTCGCGCTGTTCAAGTGGGGAAAGATACAGCTCTTCCTGAGACCAGTGCCGATTATCTGCTCTTTGATGCTCCTGTAGCAGGAAGTGGAGAGACTTTTAACTGGCAAGAACTCGAAAGTCAAAACGTTACAAAGCCCTTCTTTATTGCAGGAGGCTTGACGGTAGACAATGTAGCAGATGCCATTCGCTTCTTTCATCCTTATGCGGTGGATGTATCCAGTGGGGTCGAGACAAATGGAATAAAAGATCAAGAAAAGATAAAACGATTTATAGAAAGGGCCAAGCATGGCATATAAACAACCAGATCAAAACGGATTTTACGGGCGGTTCGGGGGACGATTTGTCCCTGAAACCTTGATGACAGCAGTTTTAGAATTAGAAGAAGCCTACAGAGAAAGTCAAGCAGATCCTTCTTTTCAAGCAGAATTGGATCAGCTTCTGAAACAATATGTCGGTCGGGAAACACCGCTCTATTACGCTAAAAATCTTACCAAGTATGTCGGTGGAGCCAAGATTTTTCTTAAAAGAGAAGACCTCAACCACACAGGGGCTCATAAAATTAATAATGCCCTAGGACAGGTTTTATTGGCACATCGGATGGGCAAAAAGAAGATCATCGCAGAAACAGGGGCTGGACAGCACGGTGTTGCAACGGCAACGGCTGCTGCTTTATTTGATATGGAATGCACCATCTACATGGGTGAAGAAGATGTCAAACGCCAAGCCCTCAATGTCTTTCGGATGGAGCTGTTGGGCGCCAAGGTTCAATCGGTAACAGATGGGTCGCGTGTTCTCAAGGATGCAGTCAATGCTGCCCTTAGAGCCTGGGTAGCAAACGTGGAAGATACCCACTATATCATGGGATCTGCTCTAGGACCTCATCCATTCCCAGAGATTGTCCGTGATTTTCAAAGTGTCATTGGCAGGGAAGCTAAACGCCAATTTGCAGAGCAAAATGACGGGGCTTTGCCAGATGCCGTCCTAGCCTGTGTAGGAGGCGGATCAAACGCCATTGGTCTCTTCTATCCTTTTGTAGAGGATACATCTGTTGCCATGTATGGTGCGGAAGCTGCTGGACTTGGAGTAGATACAGACCAGCATGCAGCAACCTTGACCAAGGGGCGTCCAGGAGTCCTTCACGGCGCCTTAATGGATGTTTTACAGGATGCCCATGGACAGATTTTAGAAGCCTTCTCGATTTCAGCAGGTCTCGATTATCCAGGGATTGGGCCAGAACATTCTTATTTCCATGAGATCAAGCGGGCAACCTATGTGCCTGTGACAGACCAAGAAGCCCTAGAAGCCTTTCAATTGCTTTCGAAAGTAGAAGGAATCATTCCGGCTTTGGAATCGAGCCATGCTATCGCCTATGCGGTGAAATTGGCCAAGGAGATAGGTCCTGAAAAATCTATGATCGTTTGTTTGTCAGGTCGTGGGGACAAAGATGTAGTACAAGTCAAAGACCGCCTAGAACAAGAGAGAGGGGAGTAAGATGGGAAAGACCTTAACAGAACATTTACAAGAGCTGAAAGACAAGCAGCAAGGGATCTTTGTTCCGTATATCATGGCAGGAGATCATGAAAAAGGCTTAGCAGGTTTGCAGGAAACCATCCAATTTTTGGAAGATCTTGGTGTCTCAGCCATTGAAGTTGGTATTCCTTTTTCGGATCCGGTGGCAGATGGCCCTGTGATTGAAGAGGCGGGATTACGAAGTTTAGGCCATGGGACGACGACAGAAGGTCTGGTGCAAACGATCCAGCGTCTGGAGACAAGTGTTCCTTTGGTCATCATGACCTATTTCAACCCCTTGTTCCAATATGGGCTCGAAAACTTCTTTAGAGATGTAGAAGGAACAGCGGTTAAGGGAGTGATTATTCCGGATCTTCCTCATGAGCATGCGGATCTGGTAGAGCCTCTATTAGTGGATAAAGACATCGCTTTGGTGCCGCTAGTGAGCTTAACCACAGGAATCGAGCGCCAAAAGAAATTGATCCATGATGCAGAAGGATTTATTTATGCCGTTGCTGTCAATGGGGTGACGGGGAAAGCTGGTAGCTATCGAGATGATTTGGATCACCACTTGGCCCAATTACACGAAATAGCATCCATTCCTGTTTTAACAGGTTTTGGAGTTTCCAGCATGGAGGATGTTCACCGTTTCAACAATGTCTCAGATGGGGTTATTGTGGGGTCCAAAATTGTTAAAGCTCTCCACCAAGGGGAGACAGACGCCATTGCTCGTTTTATTTCTCAAGCAGTGAAGGGCTAGAAGCTTCATTTCATTCATCATCAGCTTGATTCTCCTAGATCAAGCTCTTTGTCTACTATTTTAAACATTCCCCTCGTTTGTCTTTACAAACGAGGCTTTCTCGTTACAATAGAGGTAGTAACAAGAAAAGAGGAGAAGAGAATGATAAGCCTTGAAGAGATTGATCAAGTTGTCCAGTCAGGTCCTTTTGAACCCACCTGGGACTCTCTTAGCCATCAAGTCTGTCCAGATTGGTATCGAGATGCCAAATTTGGGATCTTTATCCACTGGGGCGTCTACAGTGTACCTGCTTTCGGTTCGGAATGGTATTCACGAAATATGTATATCCAAGGGAATCCTTGTTATGATTATCATCGAGAGCATTTTGGAGACCAGGCCAGCTTTGGCTACAAGGATCTCATTCCTCTATTTACAGCCGATCGCTTTGATCCGGCATCTTGGCTAGATCTCTTTCAAAAAGCGGGAGCCCAGTATCTTTTTCCAGTTGCGGAGCACCACGATGGTTTTCAGATGCATGCCTCTACTCTCTCGCCTTATAATAGTTTAGAAATGGGGCCGAGACGAGATGTCTTAGGAGAGCTGAGGGAGGAAGCAGAAAAACGTGGCCTGCACTTCTGTACGTCCTCTCACCGGGCAGAGCACCAGTTTTTCTTTTCGCATGGCAAGGAGTTTGCCAGTGATATTCCGCAAGAAGTCCCAAGAGACAGTCTTTATTGGCCAGCGGAGCCAGAGCCAAAGGATCATTTTGATCTGACTTCTAAGCCTTATCCAAGTAAAGAATTCTTGGAAGATTGGCTGTTGCGAACCTGTGAACTGGTGCGGGACTACCAACCAGAGCTCCTATATTTTGACTGGTGGATCCAGCATGAGAGTTTCCGTCCCTACTTGATGCGCTTTTTGGCTTATTATTACAATCTAGCAGCACAAGAGGATCGCAAGGTGGCTGTTTGTTACAAACAGGACGCCCTCCCTTTCGGTTCAGGAATCGTTGAGATGGAGCGGGGAGGATACGGAGAGACGCAAGCCTTTCCGTGGCAAATGGATACCGCGATCGCCCGTAATTCTTGGTGCTATACCCAGGATCTAGCCTACAAGACCAGTAAGGAATTGCTACAAAATTTAGTCGATGTTGTGGCCAAAAATGGCAATCTTCTGCTCAATATTGGACCCAAGGCAGATGGCACGATCCCTGAGCAAGACCAAGACATCCTCACAGAGATCGGGGACTGGCTGGCGGTAAATGGAGAAGCCATTTATCAGAGTCGGCCTTGGCGGGTGTCATCGGACGGACCGACCGAGGCCCAGGAAGGTTCCTTCTCAGATGGACAAGCACCACTCTATACCAGCCAAGATTTCCGCTATACCATGCGTGATGGCTTTCTTTATGCCATCCAGCTGGAACCAAGTGGAAGGACGGAAGAGTTGACCTTGCCGTCTCTCGCCTATGATCTCAAGCAACCGAGAATTCTTCATGCGCGCATTCAAAAGGTGGAACTCCTTGGAGAAAGTCAGCTTCTTTCTTGGAGCCAAGATGAGACAGGGCTTCATCTTCAGTTACCAGCTTGTAGGAAAAAACAACCGCGTGTTTTGCGCCTCAGCTTTTAGTTTTCTTGAAGCTTTCTATAAGGAATCGTTTAGGTTTCTCTTGTATACTGTACTCATCCAATAAGAAATGAGGTACAGAAAATGAAAATCTCAGTTAATTATCCAAAACGCTTTAAGAAATTGCCACAACAAGGTTCTTGTTACGGCGAATAAATACTTCTCTTCATTTTTCATAAGAAACTCCTAAAGAAGGCTCTACCCGAAAGGGTAGAGTTTTTATGTACCAGAGACCTTGTGATTCGTGGTATAATAGGCCTATGGAAAAAAAGAATAAATTACTACTCATCGACGGGTCTTCCGTCGCTTTTCGTGCCTTTTTCGCACTCTATAATCAAATTGATCGCTTCAAAAATGCTAATGGTCTGCATACAAACGCGGTCTATGGCTTTAATCTCATGTTGAGCCATCTCTTGGAGCGCATCCAACCAACCCATGTCCTCGTTGCTTTTGATGCAGGAAAGACGACTTTTCGGACGGAGATGTATGCCGACTACAAAGGGGGCCGTGCAAAAACTCCAGATGAGTTCCGCGAGCAGTTTCCTTTCATTCGTGAGCAACTGGATCATTTGGGAATCCGCCATTATGAGCTGGCCCAGTATGAAGCGGATGATATTATTGGAACACTAGATAAGATGGCAGAAACTACTTCGGTGCCATTTGATGTGACCATTGTCTCTGGGGATAAGGATTTGATCCAGCTGACAGATGACAATACGGTGGTTGAGATTTCCAAAAAAGGGGTAGCGGAGTTTGAGGAATTCACTCCGGCCTATCTGAAAGAAAAGATGGGGCTGACACCAGAGCAATTTATCGACCTCAAGGCCTTGATGGGAGATAAATCGGATAATATCCCAGGTGTGACTAAGATCGGAGAAAAGACAGGGATCAAACTACTCCTAGAGTACGGCTCTCTCGATGGTATTTACGAGCATATCGACGAGATGAAGGCTTCTAAGATAAAGGAAAACCTCATCAACGACAAGGAGCAGGCCTATCTGTCTAAGACTCTTGCGACCATTGATACCAATGCACCCATTGAGATTGGCCTGGACGATATCACCTATACGGGCCCTCATCTAGAAAATCTCGCCAAGTTTTATGAGGAGATGGGCTTCAAGCAACTCCGTCAGGCCTTGGATCTCAGTGGAGAAGAAGCAGCTCCTGTAGCTATTGACTATACAGAAGTCGAGCAAGTTGCTTCAGATATGCTCACGGAAGATAGTTTCTTCCATTTTGAGATTTTTGGGGACAATTACCATACGGAACCCATCATCGGTTTCGCATGGGGGACCAAGGGTCAGCTCTACGCGAGTACAGATATTGGTCTTTTACAAACACCGATTTTCAAAGAATTTCTCGAAAAAACGCCCCTCAAGGTCTATGACTTCAAGCGGGCTAAGGTCTTGCTCAGCCACTTGGGCATTACCCTTCAAAATCCCGCGTTTGACAGTAGATTGGCCAAGTATCTCTTGTCGACCGTAGAGGACAATGAAATTTCAACCATTGCGAGTCTCTATAGTCAGATTGCGCTGCCGCTGGACGAAGTCGTTTATGGCAAGGGAGTCAAAAAAGCTATCCCAGAGAAGGCGGTCCTATTGGAGCATTTGGCACGGAAAGTCGCTGTTCTACTGGATACCGAAGAGCCTATGATGGAGCAGTTGCAAGCCCATGACCAACTAGATTTACTCTATGATATGGAGCAACCGCTAGCAGCTGTTTTGGCCAAGATGGAAATCGCGGGGATCAAGGTAGAGCGCCAGACCCTAGAAGACATGCAGTTGGAAAACGAAGTGGTCTTGGAACGCTTGACTCAAGAAATTTACGAGCTGGCAGGCGAAGAGTTTAACATCAATTCTCCAAAACAATTGGGCGTCATCCTCTTTGAAAAATTGGAACTCCCTCTTGAATATACTAAGAAGACCAAAACCGGCTATTCCACAGCCGTTGATGTCTTGGAACGCCTAGCTCCTATCGCACCGATCGTGTCTAAGATTCTTGAATACCGCCAAATTGCTAAGATCCAGTCGACCTATGTCATCGGTCTTCAAGATTGGATTTTGGAAGATGGGAAGATCCATACCCGCTATGTACAGGATTTGACGCAGACAGGCCGCTTGTCCAGTGTGGATCCCAACCTGCAAAACATTCCTGTCCGTTTGGAACAAGGTCGCCTTATTCGTAAGGCCTTTGTCCCAGAAGAGGAAAACAGTGTCTTGCTGAGTTCGGACTATTCACAGATCGAATTGCGCGTCTTGGCCCATATTTCGGGAGATGAGCATTTGATTGATGCCTTTAAGCATGGGGCAGATATCCATACATCGACTGCTATGCGCGTCTTCAATATTGAAAAACCAGAAGATGTGACGCCGAATGACCGTCGCAATGCAAAAGCGGTAAACTTCGGTGTGGTTTATGGAATTTCCGACTTTGGACTGTCTAATAACCTAGGGATCAGTCGAAAAGAAGCCAAGGCCTACATTGAGACTTACTTCAAACGCTACCCTGGCATCAAGGACTATATGGAGAGAGTGGTACGGGAAGCGCGTGACAAAGGCTATGTGGAGACCCTCTTCAAGCGTCGTCGGGAGATTCCAGATATCAATTCTCGCAACTTCAACGTTCGAGGCTTTGCGGAGCGGACAGCTATCAACTCACCAATCCAAGGATCTGCAGCAGACATCTTGAAAATTGCCATGATCCACTTGGACCAAGCGCTAGAAAGAGGAGCATACAAGACCAAGATGCTCCTTCAGGTCCATGATGAAATCGTTCTGCAAGTACCAAGTGATGAACTGGCGGCGATCAAAGAACTCGTCAAAGAGACCATGGAATCCGCTATCGAACTTGCAGTACCACTGGAAGCCGATGAAAACGAAGGCAAAACATGGTATGAAGCCAAATAAGATTGAGTTTGTCCAAAACAGAAAGCGGTAGGAGACTTTTCAGTTTCCTACCGCTTTTAACGACAAACACTTGCAATGCCTTCCGTATTGTTATACTATTTAAAGAAAGGAAACGCATACAAAAGGAGATTCTTATGGCTTATTCATTTCGCAATCCTAGTGATGGCATTATCAAACATTACCTAGAAACCAGCAAGATCATCGCTGTGGTTGGATTATCTGACCGTGAAGAGACGACCAGTCATCGTGTCAGCAAGGAGATGCAAGAGCGGGGCTATCGGATTATTCCTGTCAACCCCCGCGCAGCTGGAGGGCAAATCCTTGGAGAAACGGTGTATGCTAGCTTACAGGAGATTCCATTCCCTATCGATATCGTTGATGTATACCGTCGCAGTGAGTTTTTACCAGATGTGGCACGTGATTTTATTGAGACGGATGCGAAAATTTTCTGGGCACAATTGGAGCTGGAAAATCAAGAAGCAGAAGAAATCCTTCGTGGAGCTGGACGAGAAGATATCGTCATGAACCGCTGTATCAAACGGGAACACACCCGACTGATCTTAGGAGACTCCCTATACGGTTTATAAATGATAAACAATTGAATAGAAGAAAACCCCAGCTTGCTGGGGTTTTCTTCTTACTCTTATTCAGTTTCATGGCTTGGATGGCCTGTAAAATGGCGCGGCCCTTGTTTAATCTGCTTGATTTGATCATAAAAGGCAATTTGGCAGTTGATAAAGTAAGGCATGGTATAAAAGCCGATGACATCGCGCGTGAAGTAATTCAAGAAGTACCAACCAATCAAGGTTAGATCAAGCACCAAGCGATTGCTGCGGAACCCTTTCATGGTTTCACGACTTTGGCGAAGGACTCCAAAGGCTCCCTTGTAGTCGCCGTCTCGTAATTGCTCGTAGAGGATCAATTCGACCAGGCTGAGACTGTAGTATTGTGGCAGGTAAAAGAGGAGGCCAAGTAGGCCCAGCACGACACCAGCAGTCATCAGAGGCATTTGTTGCATGAGAGATTGAAATTCAGGACTGGAAGCACTCAAAGTGCTAGGGTTGCTCACCTTGTCGTAAATCGCTAAAAATCGAATGCTGGCGTAGGTGCTGATGAGACTCCCCACATAGAGGATGAGTCCCCATAAAAAGAGGACGGCTTGCTTCAAAATCAAGGTGGCAAATACAGAGGTAAAGCGATCTTGTTTAAAGATATCTAAGACGCGTGTTCGGTGTTCGATCTTGGGATTAATCGTATCTAAATAGCTAAAAGTCGCACCAACCACTAAAATGGAGATGACAAAGGAGACGACAGAAGGAAAGAGTTGTCGCTGGATCATGTAGATACTTGCTTGCTGCAAGGTCATATCCGGTAGTAGATCGACCAGATCTTGCCCACTTAAGAGAAAGTTAGCAAGAATGGTCAACAGGACCGGAAGAGCAAAAAGGATAGCTAAGCCCGGTTGCTGGACTTGCATGGTACGTGCCCGGAGGCGAATCAGTTTAAGGTTCATAGATGACACTCTCTTCATAGTAGTACTTTTTATTATAACATAAGTCCGTGACAGAGCCGGTAAAATTTGGTACAATCGTACAGGTGCTCACAGGAAAACTGTGACAGGAATAAGAAGGCTGGGACTGTTTTTCCCAGTACGGAGGTAACCATGACAGATTCACCGATTCAATATCGATTAATCAAAAAAGAAAAGCATACAGGTGCTCGTCTGGGAGAAATTATCACCCCTCACGGGACCTTCCCGACCCCAATGTTTATGCCTGTAGGGACTCAGGCAACCGTTAAGACCCAATCGCCAGAAGAACTCAAGGAAATGGGTTCTGGAATTATCTTGGCCAACACCTACCATCTCTGGCTTCGTCCCGGGGACGACTTGGTTGCAAAAGCAGGAGGATTGCACCAGTTCATGAACTGGGACCAGCCGATTTTGACAGATAGTGGAGGCTTCCAGGTCTATTCATTAGCGGATACCCGCAACATCACTGAAGAAGGGGTAACCTTTAAAAACCACCTCAATGGTTCGAAGATGTTCCTCTCCCCAGAAAAGGCCATCTCGATCCAAAATAATCTAGGGAGCGATATCATGATGTCCTTCGATGAATGTCCTCAGTTCTATCAACCCTATGATTATGTGAAGAAATCAATCGAACGGACCAGTCGTTGGGCAGAACGTGGCCTGAAGGCTCATCGTCGCCCTCATGATCAAGGTCTTTTCGGGATTGTCCAAGGGGCTGGATTTGAAGACTTGCGCCGTCAGTCTGCTCAAGATTTGGTCAGCATGGACTTTCCAGGCTATTCTATCGGTGGGTTAGCTGTCGGGGAAAGCCATGAAGAGATGAATGCCGTGCTGGATTTCACAACTCCACTCTTACCAGAGAACAAGCCACGTTATCTCATGGGAGTAGGAGCTCCAGACAGTCTGATCGATGGTGTAATTCGTGGAGTGGACATGTTTGACTGTGTCTTGCCGACGCGGATTGCGCGAAACGGCACCTGTATGACTAGTCAAGGACGTCTGGTGGTGAAAAATGCGCAATTTGCAGAAGACTTTACACCGCTAGATCACGAGTGTGATTGCTACACTTGTAAGAATTACACCCGTGCTTATCTTCGCCACCTCCTCAAGGCAGATGAGACCTTCGGCATTCGCTTGACCAGCTACCACAACCTCTACTTCTTGATTAACCTCATGAAGCAGGTCCGTCAAGCCATCATGGATGACAATCTTTTAGAATTCCGTGAGCATTTCGTCGAAAAATATGGCTATAACAAATCAGGGCGGAATTTCTAGGAAAAGCTAAATAGGAAGAAAAAAGACCACAGCCATCTGAGAATAATAGGAATAACTGATAGACGCAGTGGTTGATTGGTATCTTTGGAGCTTAACAAGCTCCAAAGATAACCTAATCAACTGTGCGGGGGCGAGACGACGAACAAATTTGGAAATAAATTTGTTCTGTCTCGCTCCCTTTTTCTATATAACAGCAACTTTCTTAGCACGCTTTTTCTTTCGAAAACACTTTCATCAAAAAAACGAAAAAAATCTGCTCAAATTCCTTGCATTGGGGCTTTCATTGTGTTAAACTACTATGGTGCTGTGAAAAACAGCTATTAGCTTTGATGCAAGAGGTTGCGACACGCTCGGTTGCATTGCCACGCAACGCGCGTCGGTTTTCTTGCGGAGCTAGCCTATTATCTTAAATAGACGAAAAGGAGAAAAAGATGGCAAACAAAAAAATCCGCATCCGTTTGAAAGCGTACGAACACCGTACACTTGACACAGCGGCTGCAAAAATCGTAGAATCAGCTACTCGTACAGGTGCACAAGTTGCGGGACCAATCCCACTTCCAACTGAGCGTAGCCTCTACACAATCATTCGTGCGACTCACAAATACAAAGATTCTCGCGAACAATTCGAAATGCGTACACACAAACGTTTGATCGATATCATCAACCCAACTCAAAAAACAGTTGACGCTTTGATGAAATTGGATCTTCCAAGTGGTGTAAACGTAGAAATCAAACTTTAATCTAAAGCTTGATACCTTGAGCATAAAAAACGCTCGTTAAAAACTTTTTGAATAAAAAACTATAGAAAAGGAACTATTTTCTCATGACAAAAGGAATCTTAGGGAAAAAAGTGGGAATGACTCAAATCTTCACTGAAGCTGGCGAATTGATCCCTGTAACAGTTATCGAAGCAACTCCAAACGTTGTTCTTCAAGTTAAAACTGTTGAAACAGATGGTTACAACGCTATCCAAGTTGGTTTCGATGACAAACGTGAAGTATTGAGCAACAAACCTGCTAAAGGACATGTAGCAAAAGCTAACACGGCTCCTAAGCGCTTCATTCGTGAATTCAAAAACGTTGAAGGCTTGGAAGTTGGTGCTGAAATCACAGTTGATACTTTCGAAGCTGGAGACATTGTTGATGTAACTGGTACTTCTAAAGGTAAAGGTTTCCAAGGTGTTATCAAACGCCACGGACAATCACGTGGACCTATGGCTCACGGTTCTCGTTACCACCGTCGTCCAGGTTCTATGGGACCTGTTGCACCTAACCGCGTATTCAAAGGTAAAAACCTTGCAGGACGCATGGGTGGCGATCGTGTAACTATTCAAAACCTTGAAGTTGTACAAGTTGTTCCAGAAAAGAACGTTATCCTTATTAAAGGTAACGTACCAGGTGCTAAGAAATCTCTTATCACTATCAAGTCAGCAGTTAAAGCTGGTAAATAATAAGGAAAGGGGAATACAGTCAAAATGGCAAATGTAACATTATTCGACCAAACTGGTAAACAAGCGGGCGAAGTTGTTCTTAACGATGCGATCTTTGGTATCGAACCAAACCAAGCAGTTGTATTTGATGTGATCATCAGCCAACGTGCTAGCCTTCGTCAAGGAACTCACGCAGTTAAAAACCGCTCAGCCGTTTCAGGTGGCGGACGCAAACCATGGCGTCAAAAAGGAACTGGTCGTGCTCGTCAAGGTTCTATCCGCTCTCCACAATGGCGTGGTGGTGGAATTGTCTTCGGACCAACTCCACGTAGCTATGCGTACAAACTTCCTCAAAAAGTTCGTCGCCTTGCACTTAAATCTGTTTACTCAGAAAAAGTTGCTGAAAACAAATTTGTAGCCGTTGATTCTCTTGAATTTACAGCTCCAAAAACTGCTGAATTTGCAAAAGTTCTTGCAGCTTTGAGCATCGATTCTAAAGTCCTTGTTATTCTTGAAGAAGGAAACGAATTCGCAGCTCTTTCAGCTCGTAACCTTCCAAACGTGAAAGTTGCGACTGCTACAACTGCAAGTGTTCTTGACATCGCAAATAGTGACAAACTTCTTGTTACTCAAGCAGCTATCTCTAAAATCGAGGAGGTTCTTGCATAATGAATTTGTATGATGTTATCAAAAAACCTGTTATCACTGAAAAGTCAATGGCTCAACTTGAAGCAGGCAAATATGTATTCGAAGTTGACACTCGCGCTCACAAACTTTTGATCAAACAAGCTGTTGAAGCTGCGTTTGAAGGTGTAAAAGTTGCGAATGTGAACACTGTAAACGTAAAACCTAAAGCAAAACGCGTTGGACGTTACACTGGTTTTACATCAAAAACTAAAAAAGCTATCATCACGCTTGCAGCTGATTCTAAAGCAATCGAGTTGTTTGCTACTGAAGCTGAATAATCTAAGGAGGAAATATCGTGGGAATTCGTGTTTATAAACCAACAACAAACGGTCGCCGTAATATGACTTCTTTGGATTTCGCTGAAATCACAACAAACACACCTGAGAAAACTTTGCTTGTTTCTCTTAAAAACAAAGCAGGTCGTAACAACAACGGTCGTATCACTGTTCGTCACCAAGGTGGTGGACACAAACGTCATTACCGTTTGATCGATTTCAAACGTAACAAAGATGGAGTTGAAGCAGTCGTTAAAACGATCGAATACGATCCAAACCGCTCAGCTAACATCGCGCTTGTACACTACACTGACGGTGTGAAAGCTTACATCATCGCCCCTAAAGGTCTTGAAGTAGGTCAACGCATCGTATCAGGACCAGAAGCAGATATCAAAGTCGGAAACGCTCTTCCGCTTGCTAACATCCCAGTTGGTACTTTGATCCACAACATCGAATTGAAACCTGGTAAAGGTGGAGAATTGGTACGTGCTGCTGGAGCTTCTGCTCAAGTATTGGGTTCTGAAGGTAAATATGTACTTGTTCGTCTTCAATCAGGCGAAGTTCGTATGATTCTTGGAACTTGCCGTGCTACAGTTGGTGTTGTCGGAAACGAACAACATGGACTTGTTAACCTTGGTAAAGCGGGACGTAACCGCTGGAAAGGTGTTCGCCCTACAGTTCGTGGTTCTGTAATGAACCCGAATGATCACCCACACGGTGGTGGTGAAGGTAAAGCACCAGTTGGACGTAAAGCGCCATCTACTCCTTGGGGTAAACCTGCGCTTGGTCTTAAAACTCGTAACAAGAAAGCGAAATCTGACAAACTTATCGTTCGTCGTCGCAACCAAAAATAATCATAAGCAACTAGCTTACACTTTCCGCCAGCTCGGTAGCGCTGCATAGCAGCGCAAGCCGCTGTGGTACTAAATTTTAAAGGAGAAAATTACAAAATGGGACGTAGTCTTAAAAAAGGACCTTTCGTCGATGAGCATTTGATGAAAAAAGTTGAAGCTCAAGCAAATGACGAAAAGAAAAAAGTAATTAAAACTTGGTCACGTCGTTCAACGATTTTCCCAAGTTTCATCGGATACACTATCGCAGTTTATGATGGACGTAAACATGTTCCTGTTTACATCCAAGAAGACATGGTAGGTCACAAACTTGGTGAATTTGCACCAACTCGTACTTACAAAGGTCACGCTGCAGACGACAAGAAAACACGTAGAAAATAAGGAGAACATAAATGGCAGAAATTACTTCAGCTAAAGCAATGGCTCGTACAGTGCGTGTTTCACCTCGTAAATCACGTCTTGTTCTTGACAACATCCGTGGTAAAAGCGTAGCCGATGCCATCGCTATTTTGACATTCACACCAAACAAAGCTGCAGGGATCATCCTTAAAGTGTTGAACTCAGCAGTAGCAAACGCTGAAAACAACTTTGGTTTGGAAAAAGCTAACTTGGTAGTATCTGAAGCATTCGCAAACGAAGGACCAACAATGAAACGTTTCCGTCCACGTGCGAAAGGTTCAGCTTCACCAATCAACAAACGCACAACTCACGTAACAGTAGTTGTGTCAGAAAAATAAGGAGGTAAACTCGTGGGTCAAAAAGTACATCCAATTGGTATGCGTGTTGGTATCATCCGTGATTGGGATGCCAAATGGTATGCTGAAAAAGAATACGCGGATTACCTTCATGAAGATCTTGCAATCCGTAAATTCATTCAAAAAGAATTGGCTGACGCAGCCGTTTCAACTATTGAAATCGAACGCGCAGTAAACAAAGTTAACGTTTCTCTTCACACTGCTAAACCAGGTATGGTTATCGGTAAAGGTGGAGCAAACGTTGATGCACTTCGTGCAGCTCTTAACAAATTGACTGGTAAACAAGTACACATCAACATCATTGAGATCAAACGTCCTGACTTGGATGCTCACCTTGTTGGTGAAGGAATCGCTCGTCAATTGGAACAACGTGTTGCTTTCCGTCGTGCACAAAAACAAGCAATCCAACGTGCTATGCGTGCTGGAGCTAAAGGAATCAAAACTCAAGTATCAGGTCGTTTGAACGGTGCAGATATTGCCCGTGCAGAAGGATACTCTGAAGGAACTGTTCCACTCCACACACTTCGCGCTGATATCGATTACGCTTGGGAAGAAGCAGACACTACTTACGGTAAACTTGGTGTTAAAGTATGGATCTACCGTGGTGAAGTTCTTCCGGCTCGTAAAGACGCTAAAGGAGGTAAATAACCAATGTTAGTACCTAAACGTGTAAAACACCGTCGCGAATTCCGTGGTAAAATGCGCGGTGAAGCAAAAGGTGGAAAAGAAGTAGCATTCGGTGAATACGGTCTTCAAGCTACAACTAGCCACTGGATCACAAACCGTCAAATCGAAGCTGCTCGTATCGCCATGACTCGTTACATGAAACGTGGTGGTAAAGTTTGGATTAAAATCTTCCCACACAAATCATACACTGCAAAAGCTATCGGTGTACGTATGGGTTCTGGTAAAGGGGCACCTGAAGGTTGGGTAGCACCAGTTAAACGTGGTAAAGTGATGTTCGAAATCGCTGGTGTATCTGAAGAGATCGCACGCGAAGCGCTTCGTCTTGCTAGCCACAAATTGCCAGTTAAAACTAAATTTGTGAAACGTGAAGCAGAATAAGGAGAGGTCATGAAACTTACAGAAGTAAAAGAATTTGTTAAAGAACTTCGTGGTCTTTCTCAAGAAGAACTCGCGAAGCGTGAAAATGAATTGAAGAAAGAATTGTTTGAACTTCGTTTCCAAGCGGCTGCTGGTCAATTGGAACAAACTGGACGTTTGAAAGAAGTGAAAAAACAAATCGCTCGTATCAAAACTGTTCAATCAGAAGCTAAATAATAGACTAGGGAAGGAGAATTTCAATGGAACGCAATAATCGTAAAGTTCTTGTTGGACGCGTTGTGTCTGACAAAATGGACAAAACAATCACAGTTGTAGTTGAAACTAAACGTAACCACCCAGTCTATGGTAAACGTATCAACTATTCTAAAAAATACAAAGCTCATGATGAAAACAATGTTGCTAAAGAAGGCGATATCGTTCGTATCATGGAAACTCGTCCGCTTTCAGCTACAAAACGCTTCCGTCTTGTAGAAGTCGTTGAAGAAGCGGTCATCATCTAATCATACCTGAAAGGAGAAAACGTAAATGATTCAAACAGAAACTCGTTTGAAAGTCGCTGACAACAGTGGCGCACGCGAAATCTTGACAATCAAAGTTCTTGGTGGTTCAAAACGTAAATTCGCGAGCATCGGTGATGTAATCGTTGCATCTGTAAAACAAGCTACTCCTGGTGGTGCGGTTAAAAAAGGTGACGTTGTAAAAGCTGTTATCGTTCGTACTAAATCAGGTGCTCGTCGTAAAGATGGTTCATACATCAAATTCGACGAAAATGCAGCAGTGATCATCCGTGACGACAAAACTCCTCGCGGAACTCGTATCTTTGGCCCAGTTGCACGTGAATTGCGTGACGGTGGTTTCATGAAGATCGTATCACTTGCTCCAGAAGTACTTTAATCAATCAAAAACAAACACAGTCCCCTGGCTCAGCCAGGGTGCCCATCGGGCGTAAGAATAAAAGGAGAATAAAATGTTTGTAAAAAAAGGCGACAAAGTTCGCGTTATTGCTGGTAAAGACAAAGGCGTAGAAGCTGTTGTTCTTACTGCTCTTCCAAAAGTAAATAAAGTTGTTGTAGAAGGTGTAAACATCATCAAGAAACACCAACGTCCAAATAACGAAAACCCTCAAGGTGCGATCGTTGAAAAAGAAGCTCCAATCCATGCTTCTAACGTTCAAGTTTTGGATAAAAACGGTGTTGCTGGACGTGTTGGCTACAAATTTGTAGACGGCAAAAAAGTTCGCTACAACAAAAAATCAGGCGAAGTGCTTGACTAATCACGAAGGAAAGGAGAAGTATAATGGCTAATCGTTTAAAAGAAAAATACCTTAATGAAGTAGTACCATCATTGACTGAACAGTTCAACTATTCATCAGTTATGGCTGTGCCAAAAGTTGATAAAATCGTTTTGAACATGGGTGTTGGTGATGCAGTATCAAATGCTAAAAACCTTGAAAAAGCTGCTGAAGAGCTTGCTTTGATCTCAGGTCAAAAACCATTGATCACTAAGGCTAAAAAATCAATCGCCGGCTTCCGTCTTCGTGAAGGTGTTGCGATCGGTGCAAAAGTTACCCTTCGTGGTGAACGTATGTACGAATTCTTGGATAAATTGGTAACAGTTTCACTTCCACGTGTACGTGACTTCCATGGTGTTCCAACAAAATCATTTGATGGACGCGGAAACTACACACTTGGTGTGAAAGAACAATTGATCTTCCCAGAAATCAACTTTGATGATGTTGATAAAACTCGTGGTTTGGATATCGTAATCGTAACTACAGCGAACACAGACGAAGAATCACGTGCATTGCTTACTGGCCTCGGTATGCCGTTTGCAAAATAATATAGGAGGTAAAACTAATGGCTAAAAAATCTATGATTGCTAAGAACAAACGCCCAGCGAAGTTCTCTACTCAAGCATACACTCGCTGTGAACGTTGTGGACGTCCACACTCAGTTTACCGCAAGTTTAAACTTTGCCGTGTTTGCTTCCGTGAATTGGCATACAAAGGTCAAATTCCAGGTGTGACAAAAGCATCTTGGTAATAGCATGATACAAAGAGCGTAACAACCCCAGCAAAAATTGGAGGTTTGGTGCAGTAGCGCTGCTCCAAAACAAATCTATCTTTTTTGCCCAGGTTGTAGCTCGTGTTCAAATGAGTATATTCTCGTTTGCATGTATCAAAACTATCTGAGCCTAGCTCAATCATTAACTAGCAAGTGCAACTTGCAAACTACTAGTAAGAGGAGAAATTATAATGGTTATGACTGACCCAATCGCAGACTTCCTTACACGTATTCGTAACGCTAACCAAGCAAAACACGAAGTACTTGAAGTACCTGCATCAAACATTAAAAAAGGGATTGCTGAAATCCTTAAACGCGAAGGTTTTGTAAAAAACGTTGAATTCATCGAAGATGACAAACAAGGCATCATCCGTGTATTCTTGAAATACGGACAAAACGGTGAAAAAGTTATCACAAACTTGAAACGTGTATCTAAACCAGGTTTGCGTGTTTACAAAAAACGTGAAGATCTTCCAAAAGTTCTTAACGGACTTGGAATTGCTATCCTTTCAACTTCTGAAGGTTTGCTTACTGATAAAGAAGCACGCCAAAAGAACGTTGGTGGAGAAGTTATCGCTTACGTTTGGTAATATTTAGCTCCCAATTTCGTTGCGCTTCTTCGTTATCGCCTCTTGCCTAACCCAAAGTTATGTCTGCGAGACGATGCCTTGATTCACTTAGAAATTGAGACCTAATCATTAACTTTTAAATCAAAAAAGATTTAAACCCCGTGAAAACTGGCCCGCAAAGGCCTGACAATTTAACAGGAGAATAAAAAACATGTCACGTATTGGTAATAAAGTTATCGTGTTGCCTGCTGGTGTTGAAATCACTAACAATGACAACGTTGTAACTGTAAAAGGACCTAAAGGAGAACTTACTCGTGAGTTCTCAAAAGATATTGAAATCCGTGTGGAAGGTACTGAAGTAACACTTCACCGTCCAAACGATTCAAAAGAAATGAAAACAATCCACGGAACAACTCGTGCCCTTTTGAACAACATGGTTACTGGTGTATCAGAAGGATTCAAGAAAGAACTTGAAATGCGCGGGGTTGGATACCGTGCACAACTTCAAGGATCAAAACTTGTTTTGGCTGTTGGTAAATCACACCCAGACGAAGTTGAAGCTCCAGAAGGAATTACTTTTGAACTTCCAAACCCAACAACAATCGTTGTTAGCGGAATTTCAAAAGAAGTAGTTGGTCAAACAGCTGCTTATGTACGTAGCCTTCGTTCACCTGAACCATACAAAGGTAAAGGGATCCGTTATGTTGGTGAATACGTTCGCCGTAAAGAAGGTAAAACAGGTAAATAATGTAGTTTGGTTGTTTTTCAACCAACCTTCATCTTACCAACTCAGTGCTTAGCACATGATTTTAAAATTAAGAGGTGAAAATTGTGATTTCGAAACCAGATAAAAACAAAATCCGTCAAAAACGCCACCGTCGCGTTCGCGGAAAACTCTCTGGAACTGCTGATCGCCCACGTTTGAACATTTTCCGTTCTAATACAGGCATCTACGCTCAAGTAATTGATGACGTAGCGGGTGTAACGCTCGCAAGCGCTTCAACTCTTGACAAAGAAGTTTCAAAAGGAACTAAAACTGAACAAGCCGTTGTTGTCGGCAAACTTGTTGCTGAACGTGCAGTTGCTAAAGGTATTTCTGAAGTGGTGTTCGACCGCGGTGGATATCTATATCACGGACGTGTTAAAGCTTTGGCTGATGCAGCTCGTGAAAACGGATTGAAATTCTAATAGGAGGACACTAGAAAATGGCATTTAAAGATAATGCAGTTGAACTTGAAGAACGCGTAGTTGCCATCAACCGTGTAACAAAAGTTGTTAAAGGTGGACGTCGTCTTCGTTTTGCAGCTCTTGTAGTTGTTGGTGACCGTAATGGCCGTGTTGGATTTGGTACTGGTAAAGCTCAAGAAGTTCCAGAAGCAATCCGTAAGGCTGTTGAAGATGCTAAGAAAAACTTGATCGAAGTTCCTATGGTTGGAACAACAATTCCACACGAAGTAACATCAGTATTTGGTGGAGCTCGTGTATTGTTGAAACCAGCTATCGAAGGGGCTGGGGTTGCTGCAGGTGGAGCAGTTCGTGCCGTTGTCGAATTGGCAGGTATTGCAGATGTTACATCTAAATCACTTGGATCAAACACTCCAATCAACATTGTTCGTGCAACTGTTAACGGTTTGGCACAATTGAAACGCGCTGATGAAGTTGCTGCCCTTCGTGGTATTTCAGTTTCTGACTTGGCTTAAGAAAGGAGATTCAAATGGCTCAAATTAAAATTACTTTGACTAAGTCTCCAATCGGACGCATCCCGTCACAACGTAAAACTGTTGTAGCACTTGGACTTGGCAAATTGAACAGCTCTGTTATTAAAGAAGATAACCCAGCAGTACGTGGTATGATCACTGCTGTATCTCACTTGGTAACAGTTGAAGAAGTAAAATAATCTATTTAAAATAGAAACAAAGTTTTCAGGGGTATGAGATGTTCTCATCCCCTAAAACTAAATATAAGTATAGGCGAGTTTGTAGTTAGGACACCTTTTCCTGATTACATGCGTTAGCAATTTACAAAAGAGGAGAAAATAAATAATGAAACTTCATGAATTACAACCTGCTACAGGTTCACGTAAAGTCCGCAACCGTGTTGGTCGTGGTACTTCATCTGGTAATGGTAAAACTTCTGGCCGTGGTCAAAAAGGTCAAAAAGCTCGTAGCGGTGGCGGTGTACGTCTTGGTTTTGAAGGTGGACAAACTCCATTGTTCCGTCGTCTTCCAAAACGTGGATTTACAAACATCAACGCTAAAGAATATGCTATTGTGAACCTTGATCAATTGAACGCCTTTGAAGATGGTGCTGAAGTAACTCCAGTAGTACTTGTAGAATCAGGAATTGTAAAAGCTGAAAAATCAGGTATCAAAATTCTTGGTAACGGAGAATTGACTAAGAAGTTGACTGTTAAAGCAGCTAAATTCTCTAAATCAGCTGAAGAAGCTATCACTGCTAAAGGTGGTTCAGTTGAAGTCATCTAAGTGAGGTGACCTATGTTTTTTAAATTATTAAAAGATGCATTTAAGGTGAAACAAGTACGGTCGAAGATTTTGTTTACGATCTTCATCATTCTTGTTTTCCGCATTGGGACCACGATTACAGTGCCTGGTGTAAATGCGAAAATTCTGAACAACCTTCAAGATGTGTCCTTCTTGAACATGCTCAGTTTGGTTTCTGGGAATGCCATGAGGAACTTCTCAGTTTTCGCATTAGGGGTTAGCCCATACATTACAGCTTCGATCGTCGTGCAACTTTTACAAATGGATCTGTTACCTAAGTTTGTTGAATGGGGCAAACAAGGGGAAGTTGGTCGAAGAAAGCTCAACCAAGCAACACGCTATATTTCTTTGGTTCTAGCCTTTGTTCAATCCATCGGGATTACAGCAACCTTCCACACTTTGTCTCAGGCGAAATTAGTCGCAACTCCAAATACCAAAACCTATCTATTAATCGGTGCGATTCTGACGACCGGTTCCATGATTGTGACTTGGCTTGGAGAACAAATCACAGATAAAGGCTACGGTAATGGTGTTTCAATGATTATCTTTGCGGGGATTGTATCATCAATTCCTGAGATGATTAAAGAAATCTATGAAAATGCATTTGTGAACGTTCGTTCTGGTCAAATGACCAATTCCCTCATTTTTGTTGGGGTATTAATCCTTGCTGTCTTGGTTATTGTTTACTTTACAACCTTTGTAGAGCAAGCACAATACAAGATTCCAATCCAATATACAAAGATTGCACAAGGAGCTCCATCAAGTTCTTACCTTCCTTTGAAAGTAAACCCAGCAGGAGTTATTCCTGTCATCTTCGCTAGTTCGATTACAGCAGCGCCTGCTGCAATTTTCCAAGTGATTAGCGCTATGGGTTACAATGCAGGATGGGTGAAAACAGCTCAAGCCATGTTGGCTACAAACACACCAACTGGTGTGGCAATGTATGCCTTATTGATCATTCTCTTCACCTTCTTCTACACGTTTGTTCAGATCAATCCTGAAAAAACGGCAGAAAACCTTCAAAAGAGTGGTGCCTATATCCCAGGCGTCCGCCCTGGTAAGGGGACAGAAGAGTTTATGTCTCGTTTGCTACGTCGTTTAGCAAGCGTCGGATCAGTATTCCTTGGCTTTATTACCATCATTCCAATCCTGGCTCGAGATTTATTTGGTTTGACAGATGCAGTTGCTCTTGGAGGAACTAGTTTGTTAATCATTATTTCAACAGGTATTGAGGGAATGAAACAATTAGAAGGCTACTTATTAAAACGTAAGTATGTCGGATTTATGGACACAACAACAGAATAGAATAAGGTTGACTTTGTCAGCCTTCTATTTTGTTTTTAAATGGAAATAGGAATTCGCTCCTGCTTCCATTTAAAAACAAAATAAGGAGAATTCATCATGAATCTTTTAATTATGGGGTTGCCTGGAGCAGGTAAAGGAACTCAAGCAGCTAAAATCGTTGAAGAGTTTCACGTAGCGCACATCTCCACTGGAGATATGTTCCGCGCAGCGATGGCTAACCAAACTGAAATGGGTGTGCTTGCAAAATCATACATTGATAAAGGTGAGTTGGTACCAGATGAAGTAACCAATGGAATTGTGAAAGAACGCCTTGCTCAAGATGATATTAAAGAAACAGGTTTCCTTTTGGATGGCTATCCACGTACAATTGAACAAGCTCATGCCTTGGATCAAACTTTGTCAGATCTTGGTATCACATTAGAAGGTGTTATCAACATTGAAGTTAACCCAGAAAGCTTGTTAGAGCGTTTGAGTGGTCGTTTCATCTGCCGTACTTGTGGCGCAACTTACCACAAAGTATTTAATCCTACAAAAGTTGAAGGAACTTGTGATAACTGTCAAGGTCATGATTTCTACCAACGTGAAGATGACAAACCAGAAACGGTTAAACGTCGTTTGGACGTCAATATTGCACAAGGAGAACCAATCATTGAATTTTATCGTTCAAAAGGACTCGTACATGACATCCAAGGAAACCAAGATATCAATGATGTATTTTCAGACATTGAAAAAGTCTTGTCAAATTTGAAATAAAAGCGTTTTTCATGCTTGCAATATTGGACAACTAGTGTTACAATTAGTTAGTCTGACTTATAATTGTTACCTCTGTGCTCAGAGGAATGAATCGAAATTTATGGAGGTACTTTTGCGTGGCAAAAGACGATGTGATTGAAGTAGAAGGCAAAGTAGTCGATACAATGCCGAATGCTATGTTTACGGTTGAACTTGAAAATGGACATCAGATTTTAGCAACAGTTTCTGGTA
>ERZ507021.39-NODE-39-length-121278-cov-35.7769_pt1 | contig 121278 bp, 130 predicted proteins | sample MGYA00512877_ERZ507021 | MGnify/ENA metagenome assembly ERZ507021 | reverse complement strand
TAACGCCGAGAGTAGTTAGAGGAACGCCTCTTGCGAGGGTAGGAAGTCGCCGTGCAAATGAGAGCTAGGAAGTAATTCCTGGCTTTTTTATTTATCTCATGAATAATAGAATAGATATATGCATAGTAAAAAGTTCCTACCGGTTTTCGATAGGAACTTTTTTAATTGTCTGAAATTGTTTTAGACTTAATGAATCTAATAGGTAAAATATAACTTTTTTGTTTTAGATCTTCATCAGGATGAGCAATTCTACGTTCTAGAAGTTTAACCAATAAAGCAGCAATATCTTTAGTAGGTTGAACAACAGTTGATAATTCAGGATGATATTGTTGGATAAATTTAGTACCATCAAAACCAGTTATCTTTAATTGTTCAGGAATATTAATACCAAGTTCTTGTGCTGCTTGAATGACTAGCAATGCAGTAAGATCATCGGTACATACGATTCCATCTGCTTTGTGCTCAGAAAGTAGTTGCTTAATTGCCATAATTTTGAGCATAGGTGTTTCTGAAAAAGATACAGGATGAATATGTAAGGTTAAACCTAACTTTTTAATTGTATCACGATACCCTGAAAGTCGATGGTCAGTTGGATTACCTTTTTGAACTGGATTACCTACAAAATATATATGTCGACAACCAGCATCGTACAACTCTTGAGTAGCAATAACTCCACCTTTATAGTTATCCGAACTAACAATAGGAACATTTTCAGATAAACTTCTATCAAAAGAAACGATTGGCAAACCAAATTCTTGATACTCATCGATACCTAAATTATGAGCACCGGCAATAATTCCATCAACTTGATTGGCTAAGAGCATTCTTAAATAAGAACGTTCTTTTTCTTTATTATAAGCAGCATTACATAAGATAACTTTATAACCATCTTCAAAAAGTTTATTTTCTATTTCTTCGACCAATTCACCAAAAAATGGATTGGAAACACCAGGAAATATTAAACCAACTAGATTAGTCTTTTTACCGTGTAGCGAGCGGGCTAATGAGTTAGGTTGGTAATTTAACTCCTTCATTGCTTCATGTACTTTATTACGAGTTTTATCACTAATATAACCGTAATTATTAATAACACGTGAAACAGTTGTAGGAGAAACGCCAGCCTTTTTAGCAACATCGCTTAATTTAGCTCGCATATAACTTTCACTCCTTAACTAAATATTTTTCATATTCCAATAGGTACCAGTATATTGTAGCTTTTTATCACTAATAAATGCAATCTTATTATTACCATCAGGAGCAAAAAATCTTGAAGTTAAGGTATGTCTACCATTATTAACAAAGATTTCGCAAACAGAACCGTCAACGAATATATCTAAGCTAAGTTGTTTGTTAGCTGGCAAAGCAATAGTTCTAGTTGTACCGTAATCTTCTGCGAAAGGAATACCAGCCTTACTACGATCTACTGTAAGGAAAGCATCGTCAGCAGTAGAGAAATTAATTTCAATTCCTTGGGATAAATCTTTATTAGCTGCTAGGAATAATTTACCATTTTGACCAGCTGCAAGATCAAGTTTCAATTCATAATGTTTTGAAGCTGCAGAGTGGACAATTTGTTGGCCATCAAATACTTCTTCACTTCTAACAAGAGTTCCTTCTTCTCTAAGTGATGCCATAGCTGGGACAGGGCGTTGGTATAATTCGCCATCAACTACAGATAATTCTTTAACCTGACTTAAGCAGTTAGCCCAGTTTTCACTATCAGTTGGATAAGAGATGTCAGGAAGTCCAATCCAAGAAATAGCATAAGCTTTACCATTAGGTGCATTGAATGCCTGTGTAGCATAAACATCAAAACCATCGTCAAGATTTAAAGGTGCTTTTTGATTAGTATTGAATTTAGCTTTGTCTAAACGAACATCGGAACCAACAATATACATATTAGGATAGATATTTTCATAATCAGCAACTTTCTTATCTAAACCTTGTGGACAGAAAATAAGTACAGGTTGATCATCAACAAAGACCAAATTAGGGCATTCTACCATATATCCCATTTCTTCTTCGGTGAAATCAAGATAGCCTAGGTCTTGCCAGTTCTTTAAATCTTTTGAACGGAAGAGTGAGATTTTACCAGTCTTTGTTTCAGCATCTTGAGCACCTAAAATAACGAAGTATTCATCACGATGTTTTAGTAATTGTGGATCACGGAAATGTTCAGTTATATGATCTACAGGCTCAATCATAGGTTTATCAAGTTTAGTAATATTGTTGTCCTTGTCCATGATTGCACCAATTTGATAAGGGTAACGAACCCATTCTTTACTACGATGATTACCAGTATACATTAAGAATAATTTATCATCGATAACACGTGCTGAACCAGAGTAAGCACCATGACTATCATATTTAGTATCAGCATTGATTGCTAATCCAAGGTTTTTCCAGTGAACTAAATCTGGAGAAGTTAAATGAACCCAAGATTTTAAACCATGAACTGCACCAAATGGATAGGATTGATAGAAAACATGGTATTCGTCATTAAAGTAAGAAAAACCGTTAGGATCATTCAATAAGCCTGATTGAGGGCGGATATGATAAGACATTTGGTATTTTGAAGCTGTTGCTTGTGCCTGTAATTTCAATAAAGTTTCCGCATCCCATTCAGAATATTTTTTATAACGTGATTCGCGTGTCCATTCCATAATAATTCCTCCTATTATTGTAAACGTATTCTTACTTGTTATTATATTTAATATTGAAAAAACTGTCAATCGTATAACATAACTACAAGCATTATTATAGCATGTAAAAAAGTGGTTAAATAAGGAACAAATCAATGAAATTGTCATGAAATATTGGATTTTTATCTGAAATAGAGATTTTTGGAGAATTTTAAGTCAAAATTGCTAAACGATATTCATAAAATTTAATTAAGTAGAGAGAATATAGATTTCATCAGCGTTTTAATGGGGTCTTTAAAAGAAATAAAATATTTTTTGTGATAAACGATTGACATATAATAAAAATGCGTTATCATAAATAGTGTAATAATCATTAAGCGTTTTCAAAAAAGCGTAAATTTAGATGAGAAGGAAGTGTAGATCATGGATCACAAAAAAGTTGCTAAAAATGTAGTTGACGCTGTTGGTAGAGATAATTTAATCGCTGCCGCTCACTGTGCTACGAGATTACGTTTGGTACTTAAAGACGATAAGAAAGTAAACCAAGCTGCTCTCGATGCTGATCCAGATGTAAAAGGAACATTTAAAACAAATGGACAATATCAAGTTATCATTGGACCGGGCGATGTAAATAACGTCTATGATGAATTGATTAAAGATACAGGTTTAAAGGAATTATCTACAGATGATTTAAAGAAAGTTGCTGAACAAGGTCAAAAGTTTAACCCAGTGATGGCATTTATCAAGCTATTATCAGATATTTTTGTTCCAATTATCCCTGCCTTAGTTGCTGGTGGTTTGTTGATGGCTTTGAACAACTTCTTGACTCAACCGGGATTATTCGGACCTAAGTCAATTGTTTCAACATCTCCAGTTATTAAGGGCTTATCAGACATGATTCAATTAATGTCTGCTGCTCCATTTATCTTCATGCCAATTCTAGTTGCAATCTCAGCTTCTAAGCGTTTTGGTGCTAACCGTTTCTTAGGTGCTGCTATTGGTATGATTATGACTTCTCCAGATTTAGGTAAGACTGCTAAATACTGGGATATCTTCGGAATGCATGTTGCTCAAACAAACTACGCTTATCAGGTTATTCCTGTAATCGCTGCCGTATGGGTACTTGCCTTCTTGGAAAAGAGATTCCACAAGTGGTTACCAGCAGCTGTTGACTTCACATTCACACCATTACTTTCAGTTATGATTACAGGTTTCTTAACATTTACAGTAATTGGACCAGTTCTAAAGACTGTATCTGATATGTTAACAAACGGTATTGTATGGTTATACGACACAACAAGTTTTGTTGGTATGGGTATTTTTGGTTTAACATATTCTGCAATCGTTATGACAGGTTTGCATCAAAGTTTCCCTGCAATCGAAACACAATTAGTTACAGCATTTGCTAACGGACATGGTGCCGGTGACTTTATCTTCGTTGTTGCATCAATGGCTAACGTTGCTCAAGGTGCTGCAACATTCGCAATTTACTTCTTAACAAAAGATAAGAAGATGAAAGGTCTATCCTCATCTGCTGGTGTATCTGCTTTACTAGGAATTACTGAACCAGCTTTATTCGGGGTAAACTTGAAGTATAAATTCCCATTCTTCTGTGCTTTAATTGGTTCTGGTGTGGCAGCTGCATTTGCAGGCTTAATGCACATTATCGCAGCTTCAATGGGTGCTGCTGGATTTATCGGATTCCTATCCATCTATCCAAAATCAATTCCAATGTACGTTGTTGCTGAATTAATCAGTTTCGCTGTAGCATTTGTCTTGACATTTATCTACGGTAAAGGTCATATGAAAGAAGAACAAGTAGCTCCTGTTGTATCTGCATCTGAAGCTGCTGAAACAGAAGCAAAAGTTGAAGAACAAGTAGCTGCTGAAAGCAAATTAAACGATGAAGTTGTTGCATCTCCAATTAGTGGTGAATCAAAGAAATTAACTGACGTAAACGATCCTGTTTTCTCTACTCTAGCAATGGGTAATGGTGCTGCAGTTGTTCCAACTGATGGTACAATCTATGCTCCAGTTGATGGTGAATTAACAGTTGCTTATGAAACTAAGCATGCTTATGGCTTGAAATCAGATAATGGTGCTGAAGTATTAATCCATGTTGGAATTGATACAGTTAACTTGAAAGGTCAACATTTCGAATCATTCGTAAAACAAGGCCAAAAAGTTAAGAAGGGCGACAAGTTAGGAACTGTTGATTTAGATGCAGTCAAAGCAGCTGGCTACGACACTACAGTAATGGTTGTTGTTACAAACACTATGAACTATGCTTCTGTTGATCGAGTTGACAATACAAAAGTAAATCATGGTGACGATTTAGTAGCAGTAACTGCAAGATAAGAATAGATTGTAAAAGTATCTGACTTAATTAGGGTCGGATACTTTTTATTTTTCTTAAAATGTAAGCGATGTTGTATAATAGTGCTAAGAGAAATTGTAAAGGTGGGATGTTAGTTGAATAAAGCAGCGATATTACATATACCAGCAAGTGAGATGGCTTATTATGAAAATAAGGATGAATTACACCTTCAATTACAATCAGCCCACAATGATTTAGCGGATGTAACGGTTTTGGTAGGTGAAGTTAGCGGAAATAATAACGATAGCTGGAGATATGAAAGCTTTTTTATGCAGAAAACTTTCGCAACTAGATATCATGATTATTGGGAAGTCATATTAAAATTAAACAAAAATGAAGCACAATATGTATTTAAAGTTACAGACACTTACGGTAATGTAGGACTTTATGACGCCCAACGTTTATGTGAAGCTACGGAAGAAAATGCTAATTCACCACATGGATTTATCATTGAAAATAGAGATATGCGACAAGTAACGCAAATTCCAGATTGGGTTACAAAGACAGTCTGGTATCAAATTCAAATTGATAGATTTGCTAATGGCAATAATAATCTAGCTAAGTTATCTGAGAACGAAGATAATACAACTCAAATTTTAGGTGGAGATCTAACTGGTATTTTAAGTAAACTAGATTATTTACAAAATTTAGGTATTAATGGTATTGTGCTATCTTCTATTTTTGAAGGCGATGGACCATTTAAATTAACGACTAACGATTTTTACAGTATTGATAGTCAGTTTGGCAATAAAGATCTCTTTAAGATGTTAGTCAGCAACTTACATCGCCGCAATATGAAAGTAGTACTAAAAATGAATTTAGCTTATTTAAGCGATAATTCTAGACAATGGCGTGAAATTCTAGAAGAAGGACAACATGCGAAATATGTAAATTGGTTTAATATTAAGGGATTTCCGCCTAAATATAGCCAAGATCCACATAACAAAAATATTGTTAGAGCTAATTATAAATTCAGTGAGTTAAATCCACATTATCCAACTTTGAATTTAAAAAATCCAGAAGTTCAAACATATCTAATTCAAGCAATAAAATATTGGGTAGAACATTTTGAAATTGATGGATTAATATTGGATCATGCTGATAAATTAAGTCGAGAATTTGTACATTTATTAAACCGAAATCTTAAGAAGATGAAACCTGATTTCTACCTAGTTGGAAAATCAGAAATGAGTAATACTAGTGTAGTTCAATTAGGAGATTTTGATGCGATGACAGATGATGCCTTAGGCAATTTGTTATTGAATTTTGCTAGAGATAAGAAAATCGCCGCTAGTGAATTTAAGTATCAATTAAGTCGACAAATGTTAGCTCAAAATACCAAGTTAAGTCGAGTGACCTTAAGAACATTGGATGATCTAACATCTTCGAGAATTTTAACGCGCTGTCGCGAAAATAAGGCTTTGATGCGCTCCTTGTTAACCTTTATGTATTTATTAAAAGGTAGTCCAGTAATTACTTATGGAACAGAACTAGGTCTTTCAGGGCATGATTTTCCAAGTAATCTAGCAGGAATGGATTGGAATCAAGAAGATCAAGACGATAAGATGATGCGTTTTATCAAAGTGTTGAATAATTTTAGGTTGCAAAACTATAAAATTCTAAGTGAAGGTAGTTTTGAGTGGGGCCAGATTAGTGATAGTTATGATTATGTAAGTTTTATCAGAAGAAAAGATAAAAGAAGATTATTTGCTTTGTTTAATTTTGGCTATAATGGAATAAAATTTGTCTTACCTAAACACGCTAAATTAATTTTAGGTCAAAATATTGTAGATGAAAAATCCGAAATAGGTCAGTATGGATTTGTAATATTAGAAGCATAGAGTAAAAGCATATTTGGAAATCATTTCTAAGTATGCTTTTTTAGTAATTCGAGAAATTATGATATATTAATTGTAATGTTATGATTTTTATTTTATAGAGAATAAGGGATTAATATGTACGGAAGAAGAAAAATGCGAACGAGGCAGGGCTTGTCTCGAATTCAAATTATTACTTTGAGTTTTCTACTAGCGATAATGATTGGTAGCTTGATTTTAATGTTGCCTATTATGAGTGCTAGTGGAGAAAGTACAGATTTTGTTGATGCATTATTTACTGCAACAACAAGTGTCTGTATTACTGGATTAGTAACAGTTACAACAGCAACTCATTGGTCGAGTCTTGGGCATATTGTAATTTTATTGTTGATCCAACTTGGTGGTTTAGGAACAATAACGCTGATGTCGTTAGCTTTTTTTGCGACTGGCAAGCGAATATCGTTGCAGAATAGATTATTAATGGCTGATGCTTTTAATCTAGATAATAATAAAGGAATTGTAAGCTTTGTAATTCGAGTCATTAAAGAGTCATTGATGATAGAAGGATTAGGAGCAATAGCTTATTCTATATATTTCATACCACACTTTGGTTTTCTTACAGGAAGTTGGTATTCAATTTTTCATTCAGTGTCTGCTTTTTGTAATGCCGGAATTGACCTATTGGCAGATAATAGTTTAATTGCTTATGCAGGTAATTGGTGGCTTAACATCGTAACAATGCTACTTATTGTTTGCGGAGGTCTAGGTTTTACAGTATGGAATGAATTAATAAAGGGTTTTGCTAATCAGTACCGTTACTACAAAAATGGTAGGGGAAAAAGATTAAAGAATACATTATCACAACATACTAAGATGGTTTTAACAACAACATTTGCCTTGATATTTGGTGGAGCAATTCTATATTACCTTTTTGAAAGAAGTAATCCTAACACATTAGGTAGTGTTAAAAATAGTCAGGCGATGTTAGAGGCACTATTCCAATCTGTAACTACTAGAACAGCTGGTTTTGTAACTATTCCTCAAGCAAATTTAACCATCCCATCAGTAATGTTGACAGTATTCTTAATGTTTATTGGTGGATCTCCAACTGGTACAGCTGGTGGGATTAAGACAACTACATTAGCAGTAATATTGGCTGAAGTTAGAGCGACAATAAAGGGTGAGCCAGAAGCAATTTGCTTCAAACGCCAAGTGCCACGCCAAACAACTAGAAAGGCAATTGCGATTACACTAATCAGTGTTGCAGCGAGTGTTTTAGCGGTGTTACTAATGTACTTTATCCAACCTGGAGATACGACAGATAATGTCTTTGAAGTTTATAGTGCTTTGGGAACTGTAGGTATAAGTCGTGATTTAACCCCACATTTAACAACAGCAGCAAAATATTTAATCATAATTTGCATGTATTTAGGTAGAGTAGGACCAATCTCTATTTTATTGGCATTAATGAGAAGAAAACATCATGCAAATCTTAAGTATGCCCCGGGAAATATTCGAGTAGGTTAGAAAGAAGGTAGGTAGAAGAATGGATAGATCATATGCGGTTTTCGGTTTAGGAGAATTTGGCCGAAGTGTTTCCTATGAATTAATGGAAATAGGAGCTGATGTGTTGGCAGTAGACAAGAATGAAAATAAGATTACAGCGATTGCGGATGATGTAACGATGGCTATTTCTATCGATGCATTAAATGAAATGGCATATGAGAAACTGGGATTGAACAACATGGATGGTGTAGTTGTTTCAATGTCAGGTAATCTCAGTGCTTCAATCATGGCGATTATAGCGGCTAAAGATGCAGGAGTACCTTTAGTAATAGCTAAAGCATCAGATGATACTCAGAGGACGATTTTTAAGAAAGTTGGAGCTGATCGAGTGGTAATTCCTGAACGCGATGGTGCAGTGCGAACAGCGCATAATTTAGTTGCGAAAAATTTCCTAGATTACATAGAACTTTCAGATAAAATTTCAATAATAGAAATAAATGTTAAAGATGAATGGTTACATAAACCATTGGCAGAATTGAATTTACGTTCAAAATATGGTCTCAATGTAATTGCAATTAGACGAAATAATGATTTGCAGACAGATATTGGCCCTAATTTGACTTTTGACAAGGGAGACACAATTTTAGTTGTAACAGATAAACATGATTTAGGATTATAAGAAAGTCTTAAGATGCACAATTTATAACTAAGTGTATGTTAAAATAGCAGGTAAATTGAGCTAAGGATGGGATAGTGTGAAGACTATTTTTCGACTAATAGTAAGGCTAGGAATTATAGCAGTAATTCTAGTAGGAATACAAAAAGTCTTAACAACACCACGATATTTACAGGCAATAATGCCATATGTAAATCAAGTAGAAGAATTATTAGGAAAAAAGACCAATTATACACTTGAAAGTGGAGAACAGAAGAATAAAGTACAAACAGATAATGTTAAATATGACAATAACCGTTGGCCTAACAATACAGCCACAGTCTATATAGATATTGATGATAGTACTTTATACAATGCCTTTGTGTCAGCGATAAAGCAGTGGAATAATACTGGTGCATTTACATTTAAGATTGTGAATGATAAGAAAGACGCAGACATAGTAGGTAAGTTAATGGAAAATGATGATGGAACTGCAGGAACGACAGATACTACAACTGACGAGCAAACTAAGCGAATTATTAAAGCTACAGTTTACTTAAATCGTTATTATCTAGAAAGTGCCACATATGGTTACAGTGAACAACGAATAGTTAATACTGCTGAACATGAATTGGGACATGCGATAGGACTAGATCATACGGATGAAGTATCAGTTATGCAGCCAGCAGGATCTTATTATACGATTCAGCCACGCGATGTAGATGTCGTTAAGAAACTATATCAGGAAAATTAGATGGTAATTTTCTATGTTGAGAATAGATATAATTATTGAAAAAAATCCAGTACTTTTTTAGATGAAAAGTACTGGATTTTTAAATATTAATTTATATCATCGATAGTACTAATCGCATGATTAATACTATCAGCAGTATCTTGCAGAGTTTGAATTATTTTATTAAGTCCCTTAATTTTTAGTCTTGAGGTAGGACCAGAAACACTAATGGCAGCAATTACTTTATTTGATTTAGTAATTGGTAGAGCTACACAGGTCAAACCATATTCTGCTTCTTCATTATCGTAGGCAATATTTTGCTTTTTTACTTTATCTATTTCTTCTTTAAATTTATCAATATCTACAATTGTATTTATAGTTGTTTTTTCAAAAGTAGTTTTATGAATATAATCTTCTAAAGCTTCGTTTGAAAAAGTAGATAAGAAAATTTTACCCAAAGAACTATTATATAATGGAGCAACTGGTAGTAACTGAACTCTAAATGTAAATCTTTCTCCCCTAATACTCTTAAGGTAGATAACCTCGTCATTATAGAGAATGCCTAGATTAATAGTTTCGCCAATTTCAGACGCAAATTCTTTTAAAAATGGTGTAGATACGCTCACTAAATCTTCTTGATTTTTAACTCTATCGATATATTTTAAGAATGCTCTTCCTAACATATACTCCTGTTTATCATTTTGTTTAATTAAACCTAAATAATGTAGAGTTTCAAGTAATCTAAAAACAGTTGTTTTAGGTAATGATGTTTTTTTACTTAATTGACTAACTCCAACATAGCTAGCAGAACTTGAAATTGCTTCAAGTATTTTAAACGAATTAATAACAGATTGGTTAGGTTTTACCGATGCCATATAAGTTCCCTCACATTCTATAAATTAACGATATTTTTTGAACCTTTACCATTAATTATAGACTTCATGTCATTTAATGCAATCTCAATACTGTTTTTTACAGCAAGTTTAGTAAAGAATGCAACATGTGGAGTAATTAAAACATTATCCATGTTTACTAATTCTTTATAGTCATCAGGTAGGTTGGAATCTTTAACATGTTCTTTTCCAAAGAATTCAGCTTCGTTAGCTAGAGTATCTAAGCCAGCACCTGAAATCTTACCAGATTTTAGTGCGCCTATTAAGGAAGAAGTATCAACTAAACCTCCACGGGCCATATTAATTAAAATAGGTTGTTTTTCCATTTTACTAATAGATTCAGCATTAATAATATTTGCTGTACTTGGGAGTAAAGGTGTGTGTAGGGAAATGATATCAGATTTTTTAAAGATAGTATCTAAATCTGTATATTCTACAAATGGTTCTAAAGCAGCATCATAATATGGATCAAATAATAGTACTTTAGCGCCTAATGCACTATAGATTTGTGCTGTAGCTCCGCCGATATGTCCTCCTCCAATTAGACCAACTGTACAATTAAAGATTTCTCTACTTAGAGTACTTTCTTCAAAATTGAAATTACCGTGGTTCATTCTGTTGTAGTAGATACCGACTTGTCTTAGAAGATACATTGCATGAGTAACTCCCATTTCAGCAATCGCTCTAGGAGAATAGGAAGCAACGTTGGTAATTTTAATACCGTGTTTTTTTGCAGCTTCTAAATCTTGATTGTCGAAACCAACTTGTCGAATAGCTAATTGTTTTAAACCAAACTTTTCAAGCTGAGCATAAACTTCTTCAGTTACAGGTTCAATGCCTTCGGATGAAATACCATCAAATCCTTCTGCTAAATGAACAGTTTCCTCATTTAAATCTTCTCGTAGAATTTTTACTTCAACATCATTTTCTTTAGCCCAATTTTCAATATAAATATCTTCTAGAGGTGCAACAGCATAACAAATAACTTTCATAATTAAAATCTCCTTATATAAATTTTACTTATCAATATCAACTTTCCAGTCGTTAGAATTATAAAGTTTAGGGAACTTTCTAATTATCCAATAAACAACTAAAGAAATTAGAATTGGTAAAATGTAGTAAATTAATAATAATATTAATATGTTAGTACCTGTGTTTCCTGACATGTATTGGAATGAATCAATAGGTCCAACAGGTTGACCAAAGCCAGCTTCTGCTGATCCGTTTTGAATATTTAAGAATGAATCAATGAAACCAGTAATAGCGCCAACTATAGCTATGGGAATAAACATTCTAGGATGTTCAACAAAATTTGCTAACATCATTTTTACGCCACCCCAAAACATTGCTAGGGAAACTCCTTTACCATTAGCTTTGAATGTAGCAATAGCAACGATCATGAAACAAGAAGTTACACCAACAGAAGCGGCGACTCCAGCGATACCACTAATACCAATTGCATATGCTAGACCAACGGTAGAAAGTGGGGTAGCTATGATAACGGCGAATGCCATAGCAATTAATGTACACATTAGAATAGGTTGTAATTTAGTAATAGCATTCAATACAGAACCTACACCTGTTGAAATCATGTGAACATAGGTATAACTCCATAAACCTAGAGAACCAATAATTGTTCCACATAGGATTGGTTCAATAATTATTGAGAAACTACCAACAAAATCTCTAGTTAAGAAAACTGCTACAATAGCTACTGCAATAACAAGAATGGTGTTAATCAAGTCGCCCATTCCTACTAAGACCCATGATCCTTTGTCGAAAGCGACAGCACCACTTCCCACTAGTGAAGCTAGAGCAACACTAGCTTTTTCAATTCGATTAAAACCAAATTCACCAGCAGCTAGTACGCCAGCAGCTACCGGTACTATATACATGCTTAAGTTGGAAGCGTTTAAAATAGTTTCCCAAAAAGCACTATGTTTGGCTAGTCCTGTGATAAAAGGTGAAATAATTGCTCCAGGAGTTACAGCTACTACGATAGCCATTGCAACAGCAGATAATAGCTTATTCCAAAACTCCCCCATTTTGTACTTTGATAATTCTTTCATAATAGATAAACCTCCAATTGATGAAAATGGAACGTCGTTCCGTTTTTAATTATATAGCATTGTGAAATTATTATCAATAACAAATTTTAAATTATTAAATACGCATATAATCCCTTTAAATAAAGGGTTTATACATTGTGACTACAATAATTAATTAAATAAAAAAACTTCTCTCAATAATAAATAACAGAATTTTAATTCTGTATTTATCTTGAAAGAAGTTTGAATTGGTAATTTTAACTGTCTTTACAAAAATTGATATTCTTCTAGAGAATCAAACCAGTCATAACGTAGTAATTGTTTTAACTTCTTATTTACTGGAATCCAGATTCCACTACGTAAAATATCAATCATAGTTTTCAAGAAGAGTTTATCTTTGATAGTACTTTTTGGTCTATTAACAGTAATAATCTTATTGTCTTCGGTTTTTAGAGTAATTGTTTTATTATTAACTTTTATAACTTGTGCAGGTACAATGTCATTTTCATTCATTTTAACTTCTACATTTTTTTCATTCATATTTTAATCAACTCATTTCTAAAAGAAACACCTATCTGTATCAACGATTCTTATATTAACAGAGTGTTATAAAGTAAATGTAAACGATAACTAAAGATTTGTTAAAATAATTGACGATATTTTGGATTTTTCCTTAACATATCTTTTGAATTATAAATATTCAGTCTAATCAAAGGTAAAAAAACTATTTCTATTATCTTAAATATTAGATATGGAATTTTTTTCGAAATTTACTAGGTGTTATCCCAGTATACTTTGAAAATACTTTAGTAAAATAACTTTGATCTCCGTATCCTAAATCGACTGCAATATCTAAGATACTAGAGTTAGAGAAGATAAGAAGACTCTGTGCTTCTAATACTTTTTGTTCAGATATGTATTCGATAATAGTTTTTCCGGTTTCTTCTTTAAAAATGGCAGAAGCACGACTTTTTGAATATGGGCTTTGAGAAATGACATCATCTACAGATAAATTTTTATGAATGTTAGTTTTAATGTAATTAATCATTGCATCAATATTAGCAGAATTATCACTTTTTTTAGATAAAATCAGTTTAAAAAATAACATGCCAATTTCATAAACTAAGTTATCGATACTAATAATATTAGTCTTTGATTCGACTTTTTGAATACAACGATCACGAAGTTTATAGACAATTTCGTCAGTCAAACCTACAGAAGATGCTGCGTAAGAGAATTTTGAAGTCATAATAATCGCGGCATTTTTCTTTGATCGTAGAATATTGTCAGAAAAGATACCATATGTTCCTTTTGATGTAAATTCTTTAAAGGCAAGATTAAATTTATTTTCATCACCATGAACTAAGTAATAGAGCAATTTTTTCTCACTTGCGAAAGAACGATAACTGTATTTAGTTTTATTTGAGAAACTCTCTACAAAAGAAAGGCTATTATCAAATTTAGGAGTACTTATGGTAGCTTGTTTAGAAAATAATGCTTGATACAGCAACTTTAAATAATTGCACATTCGCTCTAAATTAATTCCAGGGAATGAATCTTCATAATATCCTTCAGATGTTATAGTTTGAGTGTTTGACCAGAGTATGATTGAAAAATCATGACGAATAATCGTGCCAACTGTTTCTGCACCACCTAAACTAAACACATGAGCACCGTAATCAAGAGAGCGAAGAGGAGTAGCATAATTTTTAATTGGAAAATCTGGAGTAATGGTTAGCTTTTTTGACCACAATAAATCGTGGTAATTAGCATTATAAACGAATATCGGAATATGTGTAGCTTCATGAAAATCTTCCAAAATAGTATAGTTGCTAGCTTTAGTCATTCAAAAACCTCCTCGTGATTGTTTTTATTTGTTAATAATGCTTATTATAGCTGTTGATTTAACTAATGTGTATATGGTTGGAAAAATTTACAAAAAATAGGATAAAACAACAAGAAAGCGCTAACTTTAAATATTAATATGTTATTGTCAAAAGGATCCGAGACAGTATAAAAATAGAAAGGTGTGGAAATAATGAAAAAGAACGAAGGGTACGCATGGGTAATATTTCTATGTATGTGTGCAGTTTCATTAGTTGGATTTGGTTTAGTTATAAATACGGTAGGTTTATTTTATGAACCTGTTGGTAAAGCTTTTGGAGTTGGTAGAGGTAGTGTAGCCTTGATGTCAACAATGCAGAATATAGCTGCAGCGATAACATTGCTCTTCGCTGGTAAAGTTATGACTAAAATCAATTTAAAATGGGTATTAGCAGGATGCTTTGCAATTATTGGATTATCACTAGCTAGCTTATCGTTTGCTAGATCAATAACCCACTTTTATATTGCTTGGATTTTAATTGGAATTTGTCAACCATTTGCTATAGCATTGCCAATTCCAGTTATCCTAGGGAATTGGTTTAAGAAAAAGTTAGGTACAGTTATGGGAATTGCATTGGGTATTTCTGCATTTGGTGGAACTATCTTCAATCCAATAATCAGTTCAATAATTACTGCGAATGGTTGGAGGGCTGGCTGGTTAGCAGAGGGATTAATTGTCCTAATAGTTCTAGTTCCAATGTCATTATTTTTATTGAAAGGTAAACCAGACAGTAAACATGCTGCGTATGGTCAAGGAGAAGTTGAAGAAAATGCTGAAGTAGAAGAAACAGGTATAACTTTGAAAGAAGCAACAAAAACCCCTATGTTTTATTTAATTGCATTTTCGATGATTGCTTTACAATTTATTGCTGGATTTGTACAGCATATTTCAGGGCATATTGTAAATAGTGGTTTGTCACTAACTACAGGGGCTTCTGTTGTTTCTGGTGTAATGATGGGTGCAGCAGTTGGTAAGATTTTGATTGGTTATTTACTCGATAAATTTAATAATAGTTTTGTAGTTGGTCTCTATACAGTCTTTGGTATCTTAGGTTGGAGCGGATTAATCGTTCTTAAGAGTCCAATGATGTTGGTATCAAGTGGTTTTATCTTAGGCTTAGGTCAAGGGTTACTATTAGTTGCTTTGCCATATTTTATTCGTCGAGAATTTGGTTCTAAGGATTATAGTAATATTTTATCAATTATTTCAATGTTAGGATCTGTATCTAGTGCAGCTGCAGTTTCACTTGATGGAGTAATGTTTGATATTCAACATTCATACACAATGCCACTGACATTAAATGTAATATTATATATTTTAGCAGGCATTGCAGTTGTGATGTCAATTAGATATACACACAAATTATTGGTATCAAAAGTTTAAAAGGAGTCGGTATTTTATGATAAAAATCGAAGTATTTTTTCAACGAGAGGTTATAAATCAGGGTGAATATATTACAAGTGCAGATGTTCTTCTACCTGAGTTTAGAGAACTTGATGGCAATGAAATTAACTTTAAAGTAAAGAATAAGAAAGTAAAAGTAAAATCGTTCAGTCAGTTTGGAAATACATTGCACGTAAAATTTGGTGTACAAAAAGAATTATCAACATTAACATTTGATGTAAATGATTTTGTCAATAATTTCGAACTTCCTGAAGTTGATATCTTTATTTCAGAGTATCCTGGGGCAAATTATGATATTACATATAATGAAGATCCATATATCAAGCAATTTATTACTAAAACTTTCCAACATAAAGGTAGCCAAGTGTCTTATTATATGTATTCTTCTGGAAATACTAAAAAGAAACGTCCGCTAATTATTTTTTTACACGGATCGGGAGAACGTGGATTTGTAAATAAATTACCATTACTTGGTAATGGTGTACCAAAAGAAATTTATAAGTATGTTAAAGAAAAGGAGGACGCTGTTATTTTAGTTCCTCAAGCAACATGGGCACCTGAATTGAATGGTTGGTTTAGAGAAAATGTGCGAAATTCTCTTTACAGCTTAATTGAAACAGTGGCTATTAACGAACATATTGATATGCAGAGAATATACTTAACAGGTGTATCAAATGGTGGAGCTGCTACATGGTACTTTGCACAGAAGCACCCAGACGTATTTGCAGCAATCATACCTTGCTGTGGTTATATCTTTAATGATAATAAAGAATTTATTATCGAAGATGGACATGGACGTTACATGGCGCCAAAAAAAGAAGAAGCAAAACGTTTAGATAAAATGCCTATTTGGGCATTTCATTCAATAGATGACCCTACTGTAAATGTTAAAGGTACTATCGAGACGATAGACATGGTACGAAAGTATAGTGATGTTAAAGATAACGTTAAAGAAACAATCTATGAAAAAGGTATAGTGACGCCAAATGCACACGCTTCTTGGGAGAGAGCCTTTACAACAAAAGAAGTACTACCTTGGTTATTCTCACAAAGTAAGGAAGGAAGTAAGGAGGTATGAAAAATAACTATTTGTCCATAGATATTGGTGGAACAAACACTAAATATGCATTATTTGATAATGCAGGTAATTTATATGAGAATGGGACGATAGCTACGGTAACGACAAATCAAGAAGATTTTTTAAAAAGTTTGGATAATATTATTCGAAAATATGAAAGTCAAATTAAAGGTATTGCAGTGAGTGTTCCAGGAAAAGTAGATGTTAATGAAGGTACGGTTTATTATGGAGGTTCCTTGCCATTTTTAGATGGACTTTGTTTGAAAGCAAAGATAGAACATAAGTATCACATAGTTACTAATGTTGAGAATGATGGTAAAAGTGCAGCTTTAGCAGAATTATGGTTAGGTTCCCTAAAAGAAGTAAGAAATGGGTTAATACTTGTGCTTGGAACAGGTGTCGGCGGTGGAATCATAATTAATCGACATCTTTATCGAGGTTCACATTTTCAAGCTGGAGAGTTAAGTTTTATGTTTAATGGTGCAGAAGAAGAGGCTGAAAACTATTCACAACTTGTGGGGTATGATGTTTCAGCTGTCAGTATGATTGGAGATATTGCTACCAAGATTGGACTGTCAAATAAAAAAGACGGACCTGAAATTTTTAAAGCTATTAACGCTAAGAATCTTGATGCTCTAGAAATTTTTGAAGAATATTGTGAAAAAGTAGCACGATTAATTATAAATGTCCAAGCTGTTATTGATGTTGAAAAAATTGCAATTGGTGGAGGAATAAGCGCTCAACCTATTGTTGTTAAGGAAATTAGGCGACAATATAGTAATTTGTTAGACAGGTTTACTTTACACCGTGAAACAACAACCGCACCTGAAATAGTAGTTGCACATTTTCAGAGTAATGCTAATCTATATGGCGCCCTTTATGCATTTTTACAACATGAAGACGATTTTTAAATAAATGAGTATTAACCTAGTATGTTTTCTTTGAAGTAGTCATAGAAATATGTAATTTGTATTTTACTTTGAATAAATTCTGTGTTCATGGAATTTTAAATCAATCTAAGAGTCAAAAAGTGATTCTTAGATTATTTTTATTGAAAAGGGCCAAGAAGATAAAGCAGGCGATCCTCCTAGTTAGAAGCCATCAAAAAGGCGGGGTATGAAATTACAACTCCAATTATAGTAACTAATTCAAAGAATTATCGTGAAGTAAAGACTGTAGGTCAAAGTGAAGTTTCAAAAGGACAAGAAATTTTAGACTTAAATTAAGTGAGGTTGAAAAGATATGTCAAATAAATCAGTTTTTTCTAAAGAATTTTTATGGGGTGGCGCAACAGCAGCTAATCAAGTTGAAGGTGGATATGATGAAGGTGGAAAAGGTTTATCAGTAACTGATGTTCAAACTGCTGGAAGTTTAGAAGTACCACGTTATTTAACGTATACATTAAATGGAGAAAAAGGTAAGATTGTAAGTTTACCAGGTCAAGGTTTACCAAAAGGTGCTAAGGGTGCAGTTTTTGATGAAGAGTACTATCCTAATCATATAGCAATTGACTTTTATCACCGTTATAAAGAAGATATCAAATTATTTGCAGAAATGGGCTTTAAAGTATACCGTTTATCTATTGCTTGGACTAGAATCTTTCCAAATGGTGATGAAAAGAAGCCAAATCAAGAAGGATTAGATTTTTACCGTCGAGTTTTTGAAGAACTAAAGAAATACAATATAGAACCATTAGTAACTATTTCTCATTATGAAGATCCGTTAGCATTAAGTGAAAAGTACGGTGACTGGTCAGATCGTAAGATGATTGATGAATTTGAAAAGTATGCTAAAGTGTTATTCAAAGAATACAAAGGTTTAGTTAAATACTGGTTAACTTTTAACGAAATCAATTCAGCTCTGTTAATGTTAGATATGTTTGGTAATGGTGGGAACGATGAAGATTATCAACATGCATATCAAAAACTACATTATCAATTTGTAGCTTCAGCTAGAGCAGTTAAAGCAGCTCATGAAATCGATCCTAACAACGTGGTAGGTAACATGATTTGTGGAGTAGCAACCTATCCTGGAACAACAGACCCTACAGATGTCATTGCCAACCGTTATAATTGGGAACAAAATATTTTGTATTGTGGCGATGTACAAGCTAAAGGAAAATATCCAACATATGCGCAAAGATTATGGGATGAACATAATGTAAAATTAGATATTACCGATAAAGATTTAGAAGAGTTAAAAGCTGGTAAAGTTGATATGTATACCTTCTCTTACTACATGTCTAATTTAGTAACGACTCATGAAGTGAAAGATAAAGTTGGTGGCAATTTTGCAGCAGGGGCTAAGAATCCATATCTAGAATACTCAGAATGGGGCTGGGCAACTGATCCAACAGGCTTACAATACTATCTTGAATTGATGTATGATCGTTATGAGTTGCCAATTATGGTAGTTGAAAATGGATTGGGTGCTGTTGATAAGTTAGAAGATGGCAAAATTCACGATAGCTATAGAATTGACTACTTACGTCAACATATTCAAGCAATGGCAAAAGCTGTTGAAAACGGAGTTGATTTACGAGGATATACAACATGGGGATGCATTGACTGTATTTCGGCTGGAACAGGTCAAATGTCAAAACGATATGGTTTTATCTATGTAGATCGTGATGACAAAGGAAATGGAAGTTTGGAACGCTTAAAGAAAGACTCATTTTATTGGTACAAAAAAGTCATTGAATCAAATGGTACAGATTTAGATTAGAATTAAAAATGGACTGATATGTATAGTGCATATCGGTCCATTTTATTATATCCCAATAAAGATAAAGAAATTAATTTAACAAAAAACTTAGTATTATAATGTATAATTAAAGTAGGCAAATACTATAAATTGTTAAAGAGGTGAGATGATGAAAAGAAACATAATACTTATTCTTTGTTGCATATTCCTCTCGCTAATAGGAATAAAGAATATTCAAGCTGATGTAAATTATGATGTAAAGGACTATACAGTTAATGTTGACGTTCAAAAAAATGGATCATTAATAGTTAAAAGACATATTCGCTATGATTTTCCAGATGAAGCACACGGCGTATACTATCGCCAAAATTTGGAAAGTAATCAGCAAATAAGTCAAACTCAAGTATGGATTAATGGACAAGAAGCCCAACAAAACGATAGCGCAGGAAATAATACATACAAATTAACACGCGATGATAAAGGATATTTATTTAAGGTTTATCATAATGCAGACAATCAAGAAGTGAATTTCACATATCAATATGTATTAAATAATGCTGTTATTAATTGGAAAGATACAGCTGAATTGAATTTTAAAGTAATTGGCGATGGCTGGGAAACAGAGTTAAATAATATAAAAGTGACAATTAAATTGCCAGGACAAGATGTCTCTGATTTGCAAGCTTGGAGTCATGGACCATTAACGGGAACGACAAAAGTAGATAAGAAATCAGGGCAGGTAACACTTAGTTTGGCAGAATTACCAGCTAAAAATTTTGTAGAAAGTCATATTTTATTTCCAATAGCTCTTACTCCGGAAAATACTAACGTACGAAATGAAAAGCATAAGGCTGAGGTTCAGAAACAAGAAAAACAACTAGCCTTAGAAGCTAATCGAAAACGTAAAGCGCAGGAAAGAAAAGATAGACTTTGGCTGGAGCGATGTTTGTAGTAATCTGTGTGGGATCTTTTGGAAGTATCTTGTATAATTTGATGCCACTAAAGGAGAAGACTTACCGTCCATTATCAGTTAAGAACGCCCCTCATGTGTTCGAGCTACCAAATTATGAAGCTGCGGTAGCGCAAAGTTTATTTAGAGATACAGATCCTGATAACAAGGCGTTAAGTGCTTATTTGCTAGAGTTATCAGTAAAAAGAGTAATAAAAATTGAACCAATCCCAAATAAAAAGAAAGACTATCTTTTAACCTTACTGGATGAAACAGCGTTATCCAATAATGAAATATTAAAATTGTTGTTTAACAAAATAGGTGATACCAAGCAGGTAAGTATGAAACAAATAAAGAAATACGGTAAGAAAAAGCATGAACATATGAATGTTGTAAATGCGTATAAAGCTTGGCAGAAATCAGTTAGAGATGAAGCTAACAAACTAGGATGGGTTTCGGATAATGCAAAGTCAGCTATGATTAGAAGAGCGATCATTTCTGGTATTTTGTTGTTAATATTAATCGTGGGACTTATTATCACTGATAATACAGCTGCTCTATGGGTTATGGGGGTAAGCTTAGTGCTACTAGTGGCCTCAATTCTATACTTTATAATGAAAGGTTCAATTTATACCAAAACAGGTGCAGCTGGAATGACAGAGCTGCGAGGCTTTTATCGTATGATGGACGATATTGGTAGATTTAATCTTAAAGAAGTTGGTGACATTGTTTTATGGGAAGGATTGTTACCATATGCAGTTGCTTTAGGATTATCTAAAAAAGTATCTAAAGCTTTAATTGATAACTTTACAAGTGAAGAACTGCAAAATAGTAATTTCATTTATTACTATCCATTCATCTATCATAATGGAATTGCTAATTTTAGTAATGATTTTAATAGTAGCTTTACTAGAGGAATGGGAAATTATTCCTCATCATCAGGCGGATCCGGTGGTTTTTCTGGCGGTAGTTCTGGTGGATTTGGTGGCGGCTCTGGTGGTGGAGCATTTTAGGATGAATCTCAGTAGGAAACTACTGGGATTTTTATTTTTGCGTTTATTGTTAACTTAATTATAAAAATAGGTTAACAATTATTAGAGTATAGGTTATAATATCTATATGTTTTGAATTAGAAAGTGAGGAAGAGAATTGAAAACAAAAAATGTAGCATTAATTGCGATGATGACAGCAATTATTATTGTATTAGGATTTGTACCACCAATTCCTTTGGGATTTATTCCTGTTCCATTAGTTTTACAAAACATGGGAATAATGTTAGCTGGGGCTATTTTAGGCTCTAAGCGTGGATTTTTATCAGTTATTATTTTCTTACTACTAGTAGCAGTTGGATTACCATTAATGACAGGTGGTAGAGGTGGAGTTGCAGTCTTTGTTGGAGCAACCGCTGGCTATATCTATGCTTATCCATTCGCAGCAGCATTAATAGGTTATGGATTAAAGAAATTTTCGCATTCAAATTTATGGCTAGAACTTTTAATTGTTTGGGTAGTAGGTGTTATCTTTATAGATATTTTAGGAGCAATAGGGTTAACAGCTATAGCTCACATGCCCTTTATAAAAGCCTTGATATCTAACTTAGTATTTATTCCTGGTGATACAATTAAAGCTTTAGTTGTAGTATTAATTTATAGAAGATTAAAAAAGATGAATATCGTTGAAGCCTAGAAAAAACCATCTGAATAATTTTCAGATGGCTTTTTTTAATGTAATTCGATATCTTGACTCTTGTTTTTACCTTTAATTGTTAAAGCTAAGAGTAAACCAGCAATTGTTAGGAAAGCAGTGAAGTAGAATCCAAAATGAACTCCAGAAGTAAAGGAGATAGCTTTATTAGAGCTATGTGAAACTGCTTCGCCAATACCTAAAAGGCTAGTAGCAATTGCAGTAGCGATCGCACCAACAATTTGTTGAAGTGTATTCATGATAGTTGAACCATCAGCTGATTCAGGACCTTGCAAAGCATTAAGTCCATGAGTTTGTGATGGTGACATAGCAAGTGGGCAACCAATCATTAAGATAATATGAGCTGTGATAACGTAAGCAACTGAGGATTTTTCAGATGCAAAAATGAACATGATTGATCCGAGTAATGTTATAAAAAATCCGATAGTAGCAGGAATTTTAACACCAATACTATCATATAAACGACCAGAAATTGCGGAAACCAAAGCGTTAATAATACCACCTGGAAGCATGATGATACCTGTCATAGCAACTGGAAGTAACATCGCATTTTGAATGAACTGTGGTAATAAGTACATAGATGATAGGATAATTCCAAAATTAATCATGACTAAGAACGCACCAGTTCTAAAGTTAACTTTACTGAAAACGCGTAGATTTAATACAGGATTTTCAAGTTTTAATTGACGACGAGCATATAAAATTAAAACGATGATTGCAACTAAAATAAGACCTAAAACTTTAAATGAAGTCCAACCAGATTCACTGGCAAAACTTACACCGGCAACAAGAGATGAAAATCCGATAATTGAACCTAAAACAGAAAGGATATCAACATGTGGTCGAGTAATCTTATTAATATTTTCAAGTGTGAAGATCGCAAATAATAGACCAATAACTAATAAAACTGTAAAAATAAAGAAGATATCTCTCCAAGATAAAGCTCCTAAAATGATACCAGTAATAGTAGGTCCAATTGCTGGAGCAAACATAATAACTAAGGCGTTAACCCCCATTACCGCACCTAGTTTTTGTGGTGGGAAGATTAACATAGCGACAGTAAACATTAAAGGTAGAATTAAACCAGTTCCGATACCTTGAATTAAACGTCCAATTAATAAAACAGTAAAACTATTTGCAAAACCTGAAATTAGGGCACCAATTGCGAAATCAGCTAAAGCAAAAATAACAATTTGACGAGTAGTAAACCACTTAGAAATAAGGCTTAAAAATGGTAAAACAATCCCAATAACTAACATATATCCTGTTACTAACCATTGTAGTGAACTAGGTTCAACATTAAAAAACTTACCTAAAGTTGGAAGAGCAATGTTTAATGATGTTTCACTTAACATACCAACAAAAGCCCCAATTAACATACTAGTCATCGCAAGCCAGGGATGTTTAACATCTACTTGCGCAGATAATTGTTGTGAAATTTTCTCTTTCTCCAAAAAATTTTCCTCCTTAATATTTTCTTAAACAGTAAGACTGTTGATTATATTAACAGAAAAAATTTTTCTTCGTAAGTTAGATTTTGATTAAAAATGAAAATATAAGTATATATTATGAAACAGCATGAAAATTCAATCTGAAATAGACTTATTGTATAATAGTACTATTATTTCAATGTAAATATGGAAAGGAAAAAATAGTGCTTAAGAAATTAAAAAAATTAGGAATAAGTTTCCTAACTTCTTTGATGGTAGTAACAGGGATAGGGCAAGGATTTATTAATGCTGATCAAACTTTACCACAGTTAGATTTAGAGGCTAAATCAGCAATTGCGGTAGATGCTAAAACAGGGCAAATCATTTACGCTAAAGATGATAAACAAACATATCCAGTTGCATCTATGTCTAAACTGCTGACAGCTTATATATTGTTACAAGCGATTCATAAGGGTGAAATTACCTGGGAAACCAGAGTAACCCCTACTGCAACTGAAGTAGATATTAGTAATAATACTGAATTGACAAACGTGCCTCTACAAGAGGGGCATAGTTATACTATAAGGCAGTTGTATCAAGCGATGTTGGTAGGTTCAGCAAATGCAGCAACTATGTTGATAGGCAATGCTATTTCAGGAACGCAGACTAAGTTTATAGATAAGATGAGAGAAACTGCCAAAAGTTTGGGAATTACAGATGCTAAGATCTACAGTGCGAATGGACTAACAGCTAAGTATTTGGGCGATGAAATTTATCCTAATACAGATGAAAATGCAGAAAACGAATTTTCAGTACGAGACATGGCTATTATTTCGCAAAAGTTGATTGAAGAGTATCCAGAGATTTTAGAAACGACAAAATTAACCAAGATCGACTTTAACGATAATGGAGAAATTACAACTGTTAATAATACGAATGAATTGCTACAAGATGATTCAAATTTAGAAGTTGATGGTCTTAAAACGGGAACATCAGATGCAGCAGGTTATTGTTTTGCATCAACAACTAACAAAGATGGTCACCGCATCATAACAGTAATTGCTGGAGCAAAAGACAATGATGCTAGATTTGATCAAACCAAGAATTTGTTAAATTATATTTACAATAATTATGATTACTTGGCTATAAGTACAAATCAAGCGTTAAGACAGGATGTTAAAGTCAAGTATGGAAAACAAAGCAGTATATCAACAATAGTCGGAAATGATTTAAGTTTATGGGTGCCTAAGAACACTAGAGAAAAGGCGTTACAAATTAAATTAACACCAAAATCTTCTACAATAGAAGCACCAATCAAGCAAGGTGAAACAGTGGGAGATTATCAAATAACGATTGCTGGTAACTTAGGGTTCATAGATGGATCAACTGATTTGAAAACTAAAGCATTAGCTGCTAATAGTGTAGAAGGAATTAATATTCTTATAAAATGGTGGCAAATGCTGAGCGATGCAATATAGGAAAAAAGACGAAGTTTATTACGTATGAGGACTAGTAAGAAATAGATTACTGCGAAATTAGTACTAAAGTATGCTATAATTGTCCTTGCAAAGAGAAAGTATAATACTAAGAGAAAAGACGAAGTTCAAATGAATTTCGTCTTTTTTCAGCATTTGTCATGAAATGCTGAACTAATAATCTGATTATATTAGTATTTATAAAAAAATGATCAGTATTTAAAACTTAAAATGCCGATATATACTGAATTTAAATTGTAATATGCTGATTAAATGCGTCTGAAATCAGTAAAATATGCTAGAATTAACTTGTGAGGTGATGAAAATGCTTTCTCAAGAGCAAAGATTAGAAGAAATTAAAGAGATGTTAGCAAAAAAACATAAATTAACAACACATGAATTAGCTGATCATTTTGGGATTGCATTTGATACGGCTAGAAGAGATGTATTGAGATTGACATCTACGGGACAAGCAGCTCGAATTCATGGTGGGTTGATGGAAATTAAATTTAATAATGTACCAGGATTTGTAACACGTTCCCACATTCAGTCCCCAATTAAAGCTAAAATGGCTCGATTAGCTAGAGAAGAATTTAATCCAAGTGGCTTATATTTTGTAGGTGCCTCCACAACATTGATGCAGATGTGTGAGCAATTAGGGCAAATTAATACTACAATTATGACCAATTCAATTGATAATGCTGTGAGATTAATGCTAAATAAACTGCCAGAAGTGGAATTATTAGGTGGAAAAATTGATAAGGGGAATCGTTATACATATTCAATGGAAACATTGTTCCAATTAGATAATATTACTTTTGATGCTGCATTTATCGGAACTTCTAAGATTCAACCAGATGGAGTTATGGTAGTGGATTCTTATGATGCAGCGATTGCTAAAAAAGTTGTTGAACGATCAAGAAAAGTTATTTTAATTGCTCAGAAGTATAAGTTTGTAACTAATAATTCCTCACCATATAAGTCCGCTAACTTAAAGGATATTGACGTATTAATTACAGATGTGCCATTAGAAGAAAAATATCGTAAGTATTTTAAACCAGATATAAAGATAAAGTACGTGAAAGAAGATGAGACAAAATGATAAAGCATATATTTACAGATATGGATAAAACATTGTTGAATGATAAGGGACAAATTAATCCCAAAACAGCAGAATATCTACAAAAGATAGATTTGCCATTAACTTTAGTAACTGCACGTGCTCCTAAAGAAATGCAGTTTGCGATTGATGACTTAAATTTAAAAGGTGAACAAATTGCTTTTAATGGTGGATTGATATTCTTCCCACATAAAGATGGAAATGAAGTAATTTCTTCTAATCCATTACAAGCAGAAACTGCCAAGCGAGTAATTGAAGAAATTCAAGATAAATATGAAGGTGTATCAGTAAGTTGGTATACCAAGGACGAGTGGTATGCTCAACAAGAAGATGATGGTACAAGATATGAAACAAGTATTACCAATATTAAGCCAACTTTGAAGAAGTATAGTGAAATCGACTATACCGAACCTATTTATAAAATTATGATTGTTGGAACAAATATGGAAAATTTCGATAAAGTTGTAGATATAATTAGAGGAATGAAATTAGATGGCGTTAGCGCAAATCATTCTAATTATAATTACTTTGAAATTACTAATGAAGTTGCGGTTAAGAGTTTTGGAATTGAGTACATTAGACAAAGAGATAACTTAAAGAAAGAAGAGTTATTAGCATTTGGCGATGGAGAAAATGACATTAAGATGTTCGAAACAGTTGGTACTTCAGTAGCGATGGGGAATGCTAACGATAAAGTTAAATCAATTGCGACATATACCACTTTATCAAATGAAGAAGATGGAATTGTTCATGGTTTAGAAAATGTCGTTAAGCATTTACTATAAAATAAAACCCACGATAAATCTAAGTAGAAATTAGATCTGTCGTGGGTTATTTATATGCTTAAACGATAAACATTGCAGGAATAAAAATTACCAAGTCATAGATAATATGACCGATAATTCCACCCCATAAACTGTTTGTTTTTCTCCAAGCGTAGTTAAATGGTAAACGAGTTAAACCAATTACTACGATACATTGGTATAAGTTTCCATGATAAATTTTCAAGTGCATTAAACCAAATAAAATGGCACTAATTAATCCAGCTATGATCCAGGCTTGCTTAGAAGACATCTTTTCAGCAAGTAAATGATATAGCGGAAATGCAACTGAAGCTGTGATTAATTCTTCGCCTATCAAAGAGATGGAAAGAAGAACTAAGTGTTGTATACGAGCAAGAATAGGTCCTGTATGAACAGCATTAGAGTTTTCAACAAAACCAGTATGGAAAAGTAAATTTCCCAGTGCCATAGTGGCAAATGAAGTAATAAAAGTCAAAATAATCGACCAAAAAATAATCTTCCAACTACCTTTTTCCATTTTGCCCATGGATACTTTTAAAGTCTCAAAGTTGAATTGAGTAACAATTGCTAGAGCCCCTCCAACAATGAACCAGATCCAAGTTAGAGGAAGAACTCCAGATAATGAACCATAAACTCCTAGAGCGATGAAAAGTACTGAAAGATACCAATAAGGTCTTAACGGCGTTTTTTCTAAATTATTTAGCATAGCATATAATTCCTTTCTATTTCCTTTTTAAATAAAAACGTCCATGTAAATCTATCATGAGATAAACATGGACGTCAATTTATATGCTTGATTATTTTTCTTTTACAGATTGAATTAATTTTTGCATCGCAGCTTGAGTAGCTTCATTTTGAGCTTGTTGGATTAATTCTTTTGGTTGTTCAGCTGACATTTGTGGGTTGGCTTGCATTGCAGCAGCAACTTTAGCCTTAACCGCAGTTTCTACTTGAGACTTCAATGTAGCTTGATTCTTTTTAACCAACTTATCTAATTCCTTGGCTTGCTTAGCTGTTAATACATTCCAATCACGATTGATATTGAAAGTGTAGTAGCGATGCTTCAATTCATTATTATTGTGAAGAATGCCAAAGAAGAATTTAGATACACCATCTTTGTAAACATAGCGTTTTTCAGTAATTGTTACATTTGGCTTATCACTTGTAATAACGTACTTAGCACTAGAGTCTTTAGTTTTCATAGGCTTGATCTTTTGCTTGGAAGAAGTCTTGTAAAGATAAACTTTTTCAGAGCCATTTCCAAGTGGTTGATATAGAAGTACATTCATCTTATCTGAAGCTGAAACTAATTGGTAACGAGTAGTAGTAGTTTTCACTTTCATACCATAGTGGTAAGTATCATTAGCAACAATTGAGACACCACTCAAAGTAGCAATTACTAAGAAAAAGAAGGCAATGATTCCGTGATATTTATTAAATGGAATTACGGAACAAATAAAGAAGAATATTAAAGCAATAATTAGTAAAATAATACTCATTATTTTTTACCTCCTAACATAGCAGCTTCACGAGCACGATTTCCTTTCTTAAGGAAGAATGCTAGAGCTAAAGCAACGATTGCGAAGATTGCAGCTACCAAGAATGCGGCTGTATAACCACTTAAAACAGCGTCAATAGCCTTATCACGATAAGCTAAAGGTGTTGCGTGAAGTAAGGACTTAGCAGGCATGTTGTCTTTAGTAGTTGTACTTAATACAGATACTAAAATAGCAGTACCGATTGAACTAACAACTTGACGGAAAGTATTGTTTACAGCAGTACCGTCAGAAATTTGCTTGAATGGTAGGACATTCATACCAGAAGTTGTAACAGGCATCATAACCATTGCGATTCCGAACATACGCACAGCATAGAAAACAGTGATGTATAAAATAGAAGTGTGACTAGTTAGGAAAAGGAATGGTAATGTTCCTAGAGACAACATTGTCAAACCAGTAATTGCCATGTATCTAGCACCGTAGCGGTCAAATAAACGACCAGTAATTGGAGACATAATGGCCATTGCCATCGCACCTGGAAGTAAAATTAAACCAGAGTGGAAAGCTGATTCTCCACGAATGTTTTGAATGTATAATGGCAAAATCATTTCAATTCCCATCATAGCAAGGTTGGATACACTTGATAAGATGGCAGCAAGGCTAAATTCCCCATATTTGAAAACAGAAATATCAAGGAATGGTACTTCCATCTTAAGCTGACGCCAACCAAATAAAATAACGAAGATAATACCAACAAAAATAAATGCTAGTACAAGTGGATCAGTCCAACCGTCGTTACCAGCTTTGGAGAATCCATAAAGCATAGAACCAAAACCGATAATGGATGTAATAGCAGAAATAACATCGATATCTTGATCACGGTTAGGGATAACATTTTTCATTAAGAAGATTGAAAGAATGATAACACCTAAAACAATTGGAAGCATCATACCGAATAAATCACGCCATGAGAAGTTATCAACGATCCATCCAGAAAGAGTAGGTCCAATCGCAGGAGCTACACCGATCGCAATCCCTACAGTACCCATTGCGGCACCACGTTTTTCAGGTGGGAAGATGGATAGCATGATTGTTTGAAGAAGAGGCATAGATACCCCAACACCCAAACCTTGGATTAAACGTCCAGCTAACAATGTAGCAAAGTTAGGGGCGATAAATGATAATAAAGTACCCACAAAGAATGTTGACATAGCACCAATATACATTGTACGAGTATTAAATTTATTAATCATCCATGCAGAGATAGGAATCATAACCCCGTTAACTAACATAAAACCAGTTGTTAACCATTCAACCGTTGCGGTGCTGATATCAAATGACTTCATAATTGCTGGAAATGCAGTTGCGAGTAAAGTAGCATTTAAAATAGTACAAAAAGAACCAATCATTAAAACGAGAACTAATAAAGATCGGTTATATGGTTTTCCGTAAATATCAGTAGCTTGTGTTTCAGCCAATTTTTATTTCCTCCTTAAATAATATATTTTCATAGCTTACAATTTAACTTTGAAAATATTACACCTTAATTTTATATTTGTCAAGAAAGTTGACAAATAAGTTAAAAAAGTTACAATTAGTGTATGATATATGGACAAAGAAAGGAGCAATAATGTGTTTTTTCAAAATACAGATGGTAAAAGAGCGATGGATGATATTCAAATTGGAATCGGAGATATGAGTAAGTCCACCGGGGTTTCTTCGCGTCAATTAAGATATTGGGAAGAAAAAGGATATATTAAATCAATCAATGAAGGCGATGGAAACAAAAGAAAATTTACAATTAATGAATATTATCATATTAGATTAATTAAACATTTCTTAGATGAAGGCTATACTTTGAACGCTTCAATTGAAAAAGCTGAAGAGCGTAGACAACAATTATTAGTTTTACGAAGATTTGGTGTTGAAATTATCAAAGACGTTGAGGTAACGGATAAAGATAAACATTATGGTAAAATTGATTTAGGAAAAGTATGTAATGATGAAAATAAACATGCTTATGGAATAGTAACTGAGGATGGCTGTTCAATAGAAATTGAAAAAGAAGGCGAAGAATAATGGATTTTAGTAAGGTTCATCACATTGCGATTATTGGAACAGATTTTGAAGAGATGAAGGGATTTTATGTAGATAAATTGGGTTTCACGTTGTTAGATAAACATGTTAGACCAGAAAAAAATGATATCTTATTCAATGTTGGATTTGGAGAAATGGTATTGGAAATCTTTATTAAAGAAGATGCCCCAGTTCGTCCAACCTATCCAGAAGCTAAAGGATTACGTCATCTAGCTTTTAGGGTTGATAGTGTAGAAGAAACTGTCAAAGAATTAACGGCCAAAGGGGTAGAATGTGAACCAATTCGTAATGATACCTTTAATGGTAAGGCGATGACATTTTTCTATGATCCAGCAGGAACACCATTGGAAATACACGAATAAAAAAGTTAAATCTGATCATTTGATTTCAAGGGTCAGATTTAACTTTTTTAAATTATGCCGATGTAATGAAGAATAAAGAAGAGAATACCAGAGACAAGTAGCGATGGTAATAAATTCATAGTCTCAAACTTCTTAATTCCAAGAATACTAAGACCAGAGGCTAGAATTAGAACACCACCGACAATTGACAATTCATGTAAAAAGTCAGGATTGACGTTACTTTGTAACAAGAATGCTATTAGATAAAAGCTACCTTGCCAGAAGAATAAGACAAGTGCAGCCAACATAATGATTAATCCAAAAGTTGAAGCTAGAATGATAGAAGTAATGCCATCAAGAATACCGTTTGTAAAAAGATAAGTATAATTGTGGTGTAAAGCAGCTTCAACAGGGCCTAAAATGGATAAAGTACCCATACAATATAGTAAGATAGCAGTTGACAATCCTTCAGATGATTTAGAATTACTGAATTTTTTGACGGAATTAGAAAAACGAGTAGCTAGGTCAAATTTAACGCCTAATACGCCACCAATTGCCAAACTCAAAATAAACAAGATAGGGAGTTTACTTTTAGGGAGATTTTGTAAGACAGCTTGCATTCCTAAGCAAGTAGCGGCTAGTCCCATCGCTTGCATCAGAATTTCTTGATATTTATCAGCAAAGCTTTTCTTGAAGTAATTTCCAAGTAAACTTCCAATTAGAATTGTACTGACGTTGAAGAATGTTCCAATCATAAAAAATGCCTCCTTAATTTTAGTGTATAAGACTAAAATATCATAAAAAGTAAAAAAGAACGATATAGAGATAGGACCAATTTTCTAATTTATGCAATGTAAACGGTTATTTGTATAAATTAGAAAATTGGTCCTATCTTAAAAATAGCATTTTTAGTTATTTCGCCAATTCTTCTTGGATCTGATTTTGAATATTTGATAATTGTACTTCAACGTTACCATTTTCAAGGGCATTATTAATTAAATAATCAGCTGTCTGCATGACATTATTATAATTTTTGAATTCAGGATATTTTTGTGACTTTGCCATAATACTTGCGAATTTTTCTTCGGTTAAAGCATTGTCAGCATTATTTTCCTTCTGTAAATTTTCGGTAATATCTTTACTCTTCATGACGCTTTTAAGAACCGAAGCTCCTTGAGAGTAGGTAAAGAGTTTCTGTTGAACATCGCCATTATTGGACAAAAATTTAACAAGTTTCCATGATAAAAGTGGATGTGTGCTTTGAGAAGACATTGCCACCATGGAAGTATTCACATAGGTTGAGTTAATATCTGGCGTAGCTCCAGGCATTCTAATGCACGTCCAAGAAAATGATGAATAGCGCGAAACGCGATAAGGGTATGATTCATAAGTGCGATATTGAGCTAGTGTCATAGGAAGAAAAGCAACTTTTCCCTTATCAAAGTCATCTGCGGTTACCTTATAATCTTTTTGTAAATTATATAATTTTTCCATCATGGTTAAAGCTTGGCGTACTTTATCTGAATTAAAATAGCTAGCTGTACCTTGACTATTAAATAATTTGGCATTATAGGCTTGGGCTGCATCTTTCCAAGAATAATCTGCATAGCCAAATTGATCCACTACACCATCATGATTAGTATCTTTTGTAACTTGACGACAAATTCGATAGAAGTCATTTAGTGTCCATCCTGATTTTGGAATAGTAATGTGTTCTTTTTTGAGTAAATCAGTATTAACGCACATCATCATCGGATTACTTTCAAGTGGGAGTGCGTATTGTTTACCTGCGGACATTCCAGCTTTTAAATTAGTAGGGTAATAGTCGTCGGTGTTTAATCCAGATAAATCCATGAAATAATTTAAATTTCGCATAGTTCCTAGAGAAGATAAAAAGCCAAATTGCTCAGAAGGAACGATAAAAACATCTGGTGCCTTATTATCAACAATTTTTTGTGACAACCATTCTAAGTAATCATTTTTATTAATCCCACTCTCGTACTTAACTTTAACATTAGGGTTTTCTTTTTCGAATTTTTTCACGACATAATCAATGAATTTGTATTCATTATCATTAGGAACGTCCCAACTACTATCACTGTAAATGCCGATAGTAATAACTTTTTGTTTCTTCTGATAAATAAAAATCCCACTTATTATGACTAGAATCATTAATAATACCGATAGAATAATATATCTTTTTTTCATGACATTTACCTACTTACGTGGAGCATTTTGAACAGCCCAAATTGCCAATTGAGTACGGTCGCGTAAATTTAACTTGGAGAGAATGTGTGATAAGTGATTACGGACAGTACCTTCAGATAAAAAGAGTTCTTGGGAGATTTCTTTATTAGATAAACCACGTCCAACTTGATAAATTACACGCCATTCAGCATCGGTAATTAAAGCAGCTCCTTCTTTATCCACATCAATTTCAAAATCACTTTGAGCCATTTTAGAAAACAATTTTACAACTTTAGCAGCAATATTAGGATTAATCATGGAGCCACCATTGTAAACTGTAGTGATAGCATCATGTAATTCAGTAGGGGAGACACCTTTTAAGATGTAGCCAGATGCCCCATATTTGAGTGCGCTAAAAATGAAATCATCATCATCAAAAGTTGTTAGAATAATAATTTTTATGTGAGGGTAGGACTGCTTAACTAATTTTGTGCTTACAGTTCCATCCATATTAGGCATGCGGATATCCATTAAAATTACATCTGGTTCTTGTTCTTCAATACTTTCTAGGACTTGTTTACCATCGCCAACCGTATCAATTACTTGAATATCTTGATAGGTATCTAAAACAATTTTCAGTGATTCCCTGATTAACTTTTGATCATCAGCTATTAGTACTTTTATCATAAATATATTTCCCCCTAGTTTTTAATAATGAATTTTATTTTTGTAGTAAATCCGTGATCTCCCTGGTAGGTTACAGTGCCACCAATAATAGCAAGTCTTTCTTGCATCTGAGTTAGACCAAATCCAGGCTTGATAGTTGGACTACCTTTGCCATTATCGTGAATTTCAATATAGTAGTATTTATCATCTTTAGTCATTCTTATCCAAATCTTTTCAGCATGACCATGTCTAATAGAATTAGTAATGGATTCTTCGATAATTCTAAAGACGACATTCTCAGTAGTCTTTTCCAAATCAACGCCTTGCCATTGAAAATCCAGATCAATTGTTAAAGTTGGAATATTGTCATAACGACTAATCATATCAACAATCGAATCGTACAAGGATAATTTTTCTAAAGCTCCGGGACGCATTTTATTTAATGATTTACGTACATCCACAATACCCTGACGTACAACCTCGGATAAGTTCCTTAATTGTTCCTTGGCGCTATCTTTATCCATATCAATTAGTACTAGGACAGCATCAATACCAGCCGAAATTCCGGTTAAAGCATGGCCTAGAGTGTCGTGTATTTCCCGGGAAATACGTTTACGTTCACGCAATTCGGCATTCTCTTCGGCAACACTAATATAGTGCTGAAGTTCGACATTAGCGTGATCAGCCATTCTAAGCTCTTCTTCGATATTGCGTTTCTCATTTGTTATATAAACGACATGTGTAAATAAGGCCAAAGTAAAAATAACGATACTAATAACAAAAAGAAATAGACGCATTAGAGATAATAAAGATGCCACATGACTTGGCAAGAAACCAATGTAAATCTCTAATGATGGTAAGGAAATTAAAGTTGCCAAAAAATTATTATTTGATACTAGTAAGCATACCGAAGCAACGATAATGAAAATCAGCCAATAAAATTTATTACTAATGGTGTGGAAATCATCAGTTGAAAAAAAGATATCAGCAAAGGCTAGGAAGACTAAACCACCATAAGTTGCCTTAGTTAGCCAAAAAATTAATACTATTAGTAATAATTCTAGCCAGAGTAATTTATTCGTCTTTTTATTGGTTGAGGTTCGGCGTAAATAGATGACAGTAACTAAGCATCCAAAAAGTACAAATACTACCCAAAAAAGTAATCTAAAATTACCAGGTATGACTTGTAATTGTTGTAAGAGGTACAAGCTAAGATTCTTTTTTGAAATGTAACTAGTAATTAGTAAATATAAGGATACGTTAAACATTACTGAAACAAAATTTATCATTACTAACAACCAATACACATAGGTCGCTTTGGTTAATCTATTCATCATTGCCACCCCGATACATCATAATCATTGATATTTTTCTTGGTCAGTAAGAAGACTGGTACAACAACATCTTTGGAAACTTTTTTTCCTTTGACAAGCTGATAGCAGACTTGGATCGATTTTTGGCCTAACTTAATAGGAGATTGGGCTACTGTTGCCTGTGCATTAGGATTACTTAGTAGTAGATGCTTCATATTAGTTGAACCATCGATTCCATATACCATGATTTTGTTGTGAAGATTTAGGGCGTCCATAGCGGCTAATGCCCCAACAGCACTTTGATCATCCATTGCCATAATAATATCAAATTTATCAGGATCAACTTTTAGTAATTCTTGTACATTTTTTAAAGCCACATCAGTCTGACCTAGAGTTTCAAGGTTTTCTGTAATCTGATAGTTAGGGTTATTTTTAATTTCGCTAACAAAGCCCCGATATCGTTCTTTTACAGACAAAGCATTCCAATGACGTAGAACTAAGATTTTAGCTTGAGGAGAACTTTTCATCATATATTTTGCATCTAATACGCCGGCTTTAAAATTATCAGAAACAACATTGGCATTAACAAATGAAGAATCACTCAACTGACTATCTACAACGACAATTTTTATACCTTTATCATGGGCAATTTTTAAAGCATGTTGGATCTGCTTACTTTCACCATTGACAGGGTTGATTAAGATGACGTCTACTTTTTTGTCAATAAAGTCATAGATTTGTTGGCATTGTTTAGAAACACTTAAGCCCGGATCACGAGTATATAAGATGTCACCATTTTGACTAACTTGTTTTTTGACCTCTTCATTAATGGTTTTATAAAAGCTATTGTTGAGGGTCATGTAGGTTGAGCCAATTTTAACTGGTTGTTTCACAAAAGGCATGTAAAACGAGCTAATCCAAACAACAAGTATGATACCTAATAAAAAAATAGCGAACGAAATTAAGCGAACGAAATCTTTCTTTTTTATGAACTTTGTTAATTTATACTTCACAATAATTCTCCTAAAAGCGTTTTATATCTTGATTATATCATTTTTAACATAGCTATGGATGTGATAAATGTCATAGGAGAGCGAGTGAAATTATAAATTTTTGTGTTTTTTGTCATATTTGAGAAAAATGATATTGTGATTGAGGTCACTTGTTGAGATTTTAGAAATCGTTTACACTTACGAGGTAATAATTATTTATCAGTATTACGCATAGAAATTATTATTTACATACTATTAGAACTGATAACATATCTGTAAGGAGGAGTACTTATGGTAGGAGTTATTCTTGCTAGTCATGGTGGTTTTGCAGATGGTATTCATCAATCTGCTGAAATGATCTTTGGACCTCAAGAAAATTTTAAGAGTTGTATCTTAAAACCTGATGAAGGCCCAGAAGATGTTAAAAAGAAGATGCAAGAAGCTGTCGCAAGTCTTGATAATCAAGATGAAGTTTTGTTTTTAGTAGATTTATGGGGTGGAACACCTTTTAACCAAGCTTCAAGTTTAGTTAAAGAACATGAAGATAAGTGGACAATTGTTGCGGGAATGAATCTTCCAATGGTAATTGAAGCATTAACACAACGTTTCTCAGTAGAATCTGCTAGAGAAATCGCTAGAGCAATTGTTCCAACTGGTAATGACGGTATTAAGACATTCCCAGAAGATGCAATGCCAGTTAAAAAAGAAGCTGATACTAAAGCAGTTAAGACAAGTGGTAAAAAGAAGACAATCCCTGAAGGTACTGTTTTAGGCGATGGACATATCAAGTATGTTCTTGCTCGTGTAGATACACGTTTACTTCACGGACAAGTTGCTACAGGTTGGACACATACTACTCAACCAAATCGAATTATTGTTGTTTCAGATACAGTTTGTCATGACAAGTTGAGAACTAGCATGATTAAGCAAGCTGCGCCTAATGGGGTTCGCGTAAGTGTAGCACCTATCAAGAATATGGCTAAGGCTAATAATGATCCTAGATTTGGTGATACTCGTGCGATGCTCTTGTTTGAATCAGTTGAAGATGCTTTAGCAGCTGTTAAGGCAGGGGTAGAAGTAAAAGAGATCAACCTTGGTTCTTCTGCTTATAAAGAAGGTAAAGTTAACGTAACAAAGGCTTTATCATTTGATCAAACAGACGTTGATTCAATTAAAGAATTACAAAGTATGGGTGTAAAATTTGATGTTCGTGGGGTTCCAGCTGATAGTCCTGCAAATATCGATGATTTAATTAAATTAGCTGAAAAGAAATTAGCTGAGAAAAATTAATTTTGGAGGTTTAATGAAATGAGTACGATTCAAATTATTTTAGTCGTTATCGTAGCCTTTATCGTAGGATGTAGTTCTGTTAACGACCAAATCGAAACTTATCAACCAGTTGTAGCTTGTTCTTTAATCGGACTTGTTACAGGTCAACTAGAACTTGGCGTTATGCTAGGTGGTAGTTTGCAATTAATCACAATGGGTTGGGCTAACGTTGGTGCTGCTATGGCTCCTGACGCAGCTTTGGCCGGTGTAGCTTCTGCAATTATTCTTATTGAAGGTAACCAAGGTGCACAAGGTATTGGACCTGCTATCGCTTTGGCTGTTCCTTTGGCTGTAGCTGGTTTAGGTTTGACTATGATCGTTAGAACAGCAACAGTATTTATCGCACACATTATGGATAAGCGTGCTGAAAAAGCTGATATCAATGGTATTCAAGCATGGCACTTTATCGGTATGACTTTACAAGGTCTACGTGTTGCTATTCCTGCTTTACTTTTGATGTTAATCCCTGTAAGTCTTGTACGTCAAGGATTGGAAGCAATGCCAGAATGGTTAACAGCTGGTATGACAATCGGTGGTGGTATGGTTGTTGCCGTAGGTTATGCTATGGTTATCAATATGATGTCCAGTCGTGAAGTATGGCCATTCTTCTTCCTAGGTTTTGCTCTTGCTGCTATTAAGCAACTAACTTTGATCAGTTTAGGTATCATTGGTGTATGTTTAGCCATATTATTCCTTGCTCTTGAAGGTAGTGGTGGTAGCTCAAATGGTTCATCAAATGGCTCTGGCGATTCAGATGATCCACTTGGAGATATTTTGGAAGACATCTAACTTAGGAGGGGAAAAACAATGGAAGAAAAGAAAATTAAATTAACAAAAGCTGATCGTTTTAAAATGTTCTTGCGTTCTTACTTTCTATTAAGTTCCTTTAACTATGAACGTATGCAAAATGGTGGGGTTGCTTATACTTTGATCCCTGCAATTAAGAAACTTTATTCAAGCAAAGCTGATCGTGCAGCTGCTTTGAAACGTCACTTAGAATTCTTTAACACACATCCTTTTATGGCAAATCCTATTTTTGGTGTAACACTTGCCTTAGAAGAAGAACGTGCTAACGGCGCAAATGTTGATGATGCTGCTATCTCTGGTGTTAAAATTGGTATGATGGGACCTTTAGCTGGTGCCGGTGACCCACTATTTTGGTTCACATTACGTCCAATTATGTTATCATTAGGTGCAAGTCTTGCTGTTTCAGGTAACGTTGCTGGTCCATTTGTATTCTTTATCTTATGGAATATTATGGCTGCAGTTGTTAAGTGGTATACACAAGAATTTGGTTACCGTGCAGGTACAGCAATTACAGATGACTTGTCAGGTGGTTTATTACAAAAGGTAACTCGTGGTGCTTCCATGATGGGTATGTTCGTTATCGGTTCCTTGATCCAACGTTGGGTATCTATCACATTTACTCCAGTTGTTTCTACTGTTAAACAACAAAAAGGTGCTTACATTGACTGGGAAAAACTTCCTGCAGGCGCAAAAGGTTTGAAAGAAGCATTTACACAATATGCAGCTGGTCGTTCATTGAGTGAAACAAAAGTTACAACTTTACAAGATAACTTAGATCAATTAGTTCCAGGTTTGGCTGCTTTAGGTCTAACATTCTTATGTATGTATCTTTTGAAGCGTAAAGTTTCACCAATCGTTATCATTCTTGGAATCTTCGTATTAGCTATTGTATTCCACGTAATTGGTTTACTATAAAAAAGAAAGGTTGAGATTTAAATGGTTAAGTCACTAAACACAAAAATGGATATGTCTTGCAAAGGTACATGGTATCGTAATGGCCCTTTTTACGGGAATATCATGGTTGGTGACAATGCCTTTGAATTCTACAACGAAACAAAGTTACAAGATTATATCCAAATTCCATGGGATGAAATAACCTATGTAGTCGCAGATGTTTACTTCGGTGGAAAGTATATTCCACGTTTTGAAATTCGCACAAAAAGCAATGGTACTTTCAGATTTTCTGCTAGAAATAGTCGTCAAACCTTGAGAGCAATCAAAGCTAGAATTCCACGTGAAAGTTTACGTAAAGCACCAAGTATGGGATTTATTCTCAAGCATAGATTTAAGAATTTGGGTAAGATGATTTTGAAGAAGAAAGCTTAATAAATATTAAATAGAGGCTGGTATATGTGAAAAACATTGCCAGCTTTTATTTTATTGTCAGACAAGAAAAAGCTCTAAGGAATATTGTTCCTTAGAGCTTTACTTGTTTTATGTTCTTAATTATTGAAGCACACGAACTGCGAAAGATGGTTGGAAGTATTGAGTGCTACCAACTTTTACACTTTCACCAGGTTCTGGAGCATGGATAAAGCTACCACCACCAGTTGCGATTGCAACGTGGTAGGAAGAACCTTTAGCACCCCAGAAGTATAAATCTCCTGGTTGAGCAGCAGATACAGGGATAACTGTACCAGCATTTTCTTGAGCTGTTGTTACACGAGGTAAGTTAACACCATAGTGTGCGTATACGTATTGTACTAAGCCAGAGCAGTCAAAACCAGATGGTGTAGATCCACCCCAAACGTAAGGAACACCAATGAATGATTGTGCGTAACTAATGATTGCACTAGCTGAAGCAGAACCAGTATTAGTTGTTGTAGTTACGTTAGAAGTATTAACTGTTGTAGCGTTGTTGTTTGTAGCTGCAGTATTAGTTGTAGTTGCTTGTTGAGTATTGTTTGTTTGAGCAACAGAACTGGAGCTAGCAGCAGAACTACTTGATGCTGCTGGAGTAGTTACAGTTTGTTGTTGACTGCTACTTGTTTGGGCAACAGAATTATTTGCAACAGATTGTTGTGAACTACTTTGAGCAGCTGAACTAGTAGTTGCAGTATTATTTGTAGCAACACTATTAGAAGAACTTTCTTCTTGGCTAGGTGTCTTTGTAGGGTTAACAATTGTCAATGTTTGTCCTGGTAATAATGTGGCACCAAGATTATTATTTGAACGAAGAGAATCAATTGAAACTCCAAAACTTTGAGCAATAGAGTACAATGAATCACCAGCTTTAGCTGTGTATTGTACTTTTTGTGCATTGTCATCTTTTACTTCAGAACTACTTTGAGTAGTTACCTGTGAAGAACTTTGTTGAACTGCAGAACTAGAGCTAGCAGCAGGTTGTTGAGCAACAGAACTGCTTGAACTTGTAGCAGCAGCTTGTGAAGCAGCTGGAGTAGTTACAGAAGAACTAGTAGCTGTTGTTGCAGCAGAGCTATTTTGAGCTGTTGAAACAGCTTGTGAACTGCTGGAAGCAGAAGTAGCTTGTGCTTGACTGCTTTGATTATCAGTTGCTGGAGTAGTAACAGTTGCTTTATCTTGTACTTGTTGTTGAGTACTTGGTGTGCTTGTAGCAGCAGCTGAAGTTAACTTAATAACTTGTCCAGGATAGATAATGTCACTAGCATTCAAATTGTTCAAAGATAACAACTCATCAAGAGAAATGTGATTATTTCGGGCAATTCTCCATAATGTATCACCACTCTTGATGGTATAAGTAGATTTATTATCATTTTTATTTACAGTTTGAGAGCCATCTTTTGAAGGAATTTGTAAAGTTTGACCTGTAATAATTAAATGATTGCTGTTAATACGGTTTAACTTTTCAATAGATTGAATAGAAACACCATACTTCTTGGATAAGGCCCAAACTGTTTCATTTTGCTTAACTTTATGTGTAGTAGTTGAATCGGCATTAGCGGCAGTACTTGATGCCAGAAGTACTCCTGCAGCACCGACTGTACCTACTAATAACTTCTGTGCTGTTTTTTTCAAGTAAGTCACTCCTTAATATAATCCCTGAAGATTATAGTAAATTATTTTAACATCTACATTGTACCCCTTTTTTATTGCAAGTAACTATATAAATATATTACATTTATGTAAAATCTTGTAATAATTGTGTGCCAAATAAAATAATAAGAATATAGCTAGATAGGACAATGAACCCCAATTCTAAATGACACATTTTTGAAGTTTTAAATTACATAAATGTTACATAAAAGTTAAATTATGATAGTGAGGAGTTAAGTATTACAGGAAGTAGCGAATATTATTAAGAAAATAATTGACAATTATTTGAAATTACGATAATTTTTAAAGTAGTAATATTAGATTATTATTAGAAATGTTTTTATATTATATAATAATGAATATCATATTGTTACTGAATTTTTATTTTGGAAGGTGAAGGAAATGACGAAAGTATACAACTTTTCAGCTGGTCCAGCTGTGTTACCAAAAGAAGTTATAAAAAAGGCACAAGATGAACTAACTTCTTTTAAAGGTAGTCAAATGAGTGTAATGGAGATAAGTCATCGATCTTCACTTTACACGGAAATGTTTCAAAAAGCAGAAGAAGATTTGAGATATTTAATGGAAATTCCAGATGATTATGATATTTTATTTCAACAAGGTGGAGCAACTTTACAATTTACGGCAGTTCCACTAAATTTAGCTAATAATTATCGAAGAATCGGATATATAGATACAGGACATTGGTCTCAAAGAGCGTATCAAGAAGCAGAATTATTACATAAATTTGATGTAGATGTTGTCGCAAGTTCTAAAGATAGTAATTACACTGAGTTAGTACATCAGGTTGAATTGGAGAACAAAAAGTATGATTATGTTCATTTAACTACTAATAATACAATTGAAGGAACAATGTATCGAGACTTACCTTTGGGACTTGCCGGACAAACCATTGTGGCAGATATGTCGTCTAATATTTTAGGACAAAAATATAATGTAGATGATTTTGGATTAATTTACGCTGGTGCTCAAAAGAATATTGGTATTGCAGGACTAACGGTAGTGATTGTAAAACGTGATTTAATTGGAAAAGTAAGCAATTTACCTTCAATGTTAGATTACAAGAAGCAAGCCGATAAGCAATCAGCTTTGAATACACCACCAGTTTTTGCGATTTATATGGCAGGATTAGTATTTGAATGGTTAAAAGAACAGGGTGGAGTAGCAGCGATGCAAGCTCTAAATGAAGAAAAATCACAATTACTATATGAATATTTAGATAATTCTACGTTATTTAGTTCTCCAGTTAAAAGAGAAGATCGTTCATTAACAAATATTCCTTTTGTGACTGGCAACAAGAAGTTAGATGAAAAATTTATAGCAGAAGCCACATCAGCAGGACTATTGAATTTAAAAGGCCACCGTTTAGTAGGTGGAATGAGAGCTAGTTTATACAATGCTTTTGAACTAGAAGGTGTAAAAGTATTAGTAGATTTTATGAAAGAATTCGAGTTAAAAAATAAAGGGGAATAATATAATTATGAAAGATATAAAAACTTATAACGTAATTGCGCAAGAAGGATTAGATGAATTACCAGCAGATATGTACACTGTGAATAAAAGTACTAAGCCTGATGCTTTGTTGATTAGAAGTCAAGATATGCATAAAACACCTTTTGGAACTAGCGTTTTAGCGATTGCTCGAGCTGGAGCAGGGGTAAATAATATTCCTTTAGAGAAAGCAACTTCACAGGGAACTGCGGTTTTCAATACTCCAGGTTCAAATGCAAATGCTGTTAAGGAACTTATTATAACAATGCTATTACTATCTGTTAGACCAGTTTTTGCATCTGTAAAATGGGCCCAAAAATTAGCTGGGGCAGATGTTTCCTTACAAACAGAAAAAGGTAAAAATCATTTTGCTGGAACTGAGTTATATGGAAAGAAAATAGGGATAATCGGTTTAGGTAATATTGGTTCACGTGTGGCTAAGGCATGTATGGATTTAGGGATGAAAGTAATTGGATATGACCCATATATTTCTGTTGAAAAAGCATGGCAACTTTCCAATGATATTCCTAGAGCTGAAAGTTTGGAAGAATTGCTAGAACAAAGTGATTTTATTACTATTCATATTCCTTACACTGATAAAAATAGAAATATCATTGGCGAAGATGAGATTAATGTGATGAAAGATACGGCAGTGTTACTCAATTATTCACGCTGGGGAATTGTGGATGAAGATGCAGTAATAAAGGCACTTGACGCTAAAAAATTACGTTTATTTATCACAGATTTTAGTTCTGAGAAAATTTTAAATCACAAACAAATAATTGTAACTCCTCATTTAGGTGGAACAACAGAAGAAGCAGAAGTTAATGGAGCTAAAATGGCTGCTAATACTTTGAGAAAATATCTTGAAACTGGAGATATTGTTAATTCCGTTAACTTGCCAAATGTAGAAATGGCATTCGATGCTCCATTGCGTCTAACTCTTATTCACCAAAATGTTCCTAATATGGTGGGTAGAATTACTACTATTTTAGCTAAAGAAGAAATAAACATTGATAACATGATTAACCGTTCACGTGGTAAAATTGCTTATACAATGATTGATGCTGCAGATATTTCAGAAGGAAAACTTAAAGAATTAAAGAAAGAGTTACTAGAAATTTCTGAAGTTATCCGAGTTCGAGCATTGCATAATCCAAAATTTGTGAAATGAGATGATTAAAACGGCTGATGAATTTCAAAGGATTTTTGAAGAGATAAAGTTAGATCCTCAAAATCAAGAATACACTGAAAAGGGGATTGAACCATTATATTATGCTAATCCTAAGGCCAAAATATTAATAGTAGGTCAAGCACCTGGACAAAAAGCTCAAGATACGCATATGGTCTGGAATGATTTGAGTGGAGATAGGTTGAGGACATGGCTAGATGTGTCTCGCGATGAGTTTTATAATTCAGATTTATTTGCGATTATGCCAATGGATTTTTATTTTCCAGGAAAAGGTAAGGGTGGAGATCTTCCACCACGAAAGAATTTTGCAGCAAAGTGGCATCCAAAGTTAAGAAAGTTAATGCCCAATATAGAACTAACTATTTTGGTAGGTAGCTATGCTGTTAAAAAATATTTGAATCTAAAAAGTAGTGCTAAATTAACTGATATTGTAAAAGATTATCAAACATATCTGCCAGAGTATTTTCCTTTGGTACATCCTTCACCTAGGAATTTAATTTGGTTAAAGAAAAATCCATGGTTTGAGGAACAAGTAGTAAAAGACTTACAGAAATTAGTATCTGAGATTAAGAATAAATAATAGTCTGGCAAAAATGTCAGGCTATTTTTTTGGTCAAATTTGGTGTTATACTTAGATTGAAAGAGTTTGATAGAAGGTTGGAAGGAAGTAATACTATGCTAAAAAATCTAAATTTAACTTTTGGACCTGAAAAACAACTACAAGAAATTATTGAAAACAATAAAGATCGTCAAATGGTACTATTAGAATCTGTAACTGATTCAGAAAAGTTTGCACTATTAGATATTTCAAATGAAGAAAGTATTTTTCATAGTCAATTAGATTATCGAATCTATCACACAATTAATCTTAAAGAATGGAATGGCTTTTTCGAATTTAGGTATGTAACTTTAGATACAGAACAACAAAAGATTTTCAATGCTCACTTAGGTAAATGGGATGATCCATTCAATCGTCCAGTTGGCTTGAAATCAACACTTGTTGGTCATGATGAGAGAAAAGACTATGAATTCTTGATGATTAATATCTGGGAAGATCAAGAAGATTATGTCGAATGGGAAAATGAAAGTGACAATGAGTTCAGAGAATTCGGCCATGGCGGAAATGCCAAAGCATTAGTTGCACAATATAAATTGGTAAAAAATAAAGAATAGTTTAAAAGGTGTGTGGATATGATCTGCATGCCTTTTTGCTTTGGATGAACAAAGCAATCGTCATTTCAATCAGTGTAAATCCATGTCTAAAATTATTTATTATATATTTGAAAAATTTGATAAAAACTATTGTATAATTGTAGTGTAATTTTTCAGAGGGAGGCATGGAGGATATGGAAAGATATCACATTGGCCTAGATATAGGGACTTCGTCTATAGGATGGGCAGTAATAGGTGATGATTTTAAAATTAAGAGAAAAAAGGGGAAGAATTTAATAGGTACCCGTTTATTTAAAGAAGGAAATACCGCTGCAGAACGTCGAGGTTTTAGAACGCAAAGAAGACGACTTAACAGAAGAAAATGGCGTTTGAAATTATTGGAAGAAATTTTTGATCCGTACATGGCAGAGGTAGATGAATATTTTTTTGCCAGATTAAAAGAATCAAATCTTTCCCCAAAAGACAGTAATAAGAAATATTTAGGTTCATTATTATTCCCAGATGTATCTGATTCAAATTTCTATGATAAGTATCCAACAATTTATCATTTGCGAAGAGATTTAATGGAAAAAGATAAGAAGTTTGATTTAAGAGAAATCTATTTAGCAATTCACCATATTGTCAAGTATCGTGGCAATTTTTTAGAAAAAGTTCCTGCAAAAAACTATAAAAATAGTGGAGCATCAATTGGATTTCTTTTAGAAGAGGTTAACGATTTATACGGTAACATCATCGGTAATGAAGACGTTGCCATTCTTGATAATGATAAGTTTGAAGATGTAGAAAAGATAATCTTAAATGATGAAATTAGAAATATTGATAAACAAAAAAATGTAGGAAGACTATTAGTAAAAGATAAAAAGGAAAAGAATATAGTTACTGCATTTTCTAAGGCTATTTTTGGATATAAATTTAATCTTGAAGATTTATTGTTGATAGAAAGTGATGAAAAGAATAAATTAACATTTAATGATGAAAATATTGATGACATTTTTAATGAATTATCACATTCCCTAAATGATAACCAAATGGATTTACTAACTAAGACTAGAGAAATCTACTTTAAGTTCAAATTAAATATGATTGTTCCAACTGGATATACATTATCTGAATCCATGATAGAAAAGTACGAGATGCACAAAGCTCATTTAAAAATGTACAAGGAATTTATCAATACTCTAAATGCAAAAGATAGAAAGATCTTAAAGAATGCTTACAGTGACTATATTAATAATGAAAAAGCTAAAGCTGCTAACGCTCAGGAAAATTTCTATAAAACTGTAAAGAAGACTATTAAAGAAAATGATTCAGATACGGCTAAAAAGATTATAGGCTCAATTGATGAAGGGAATTTTATGCCTAAGCAAAGAACTGGTGAAAATGGTGTGATTCCTTATCAATTACATCAAATAGAGTTAGATAGAATTATTGAAAATCAAGCCAAATATTATCCATGGTTGGTAGAAGAAAATCCTGTAGAAAAAAATAGAAAATTCGCTAAATATAAATTGGATGAGCTAGTTACTTTTAGAGTGCCATACTATGTTGGACCACTGATAGATAAGACAGAGTCTAATAAAAATGAAAAAGAAACAAAATTTGCATGGATGGTTCGAAAAGCAAAAGGAACAATAACTCCATGGAATTTCGAAAATTTGGTTGATAGAACAGAATCAGCTAATCGTTTTATTAAACGCATGACTTCCAAAGATACATATATAATTGGTGAAGATGTATTGCCTGCTTCTAGTTTGCTATACGAGAAATATAAAGTACTTAATGAATTGAATAATATTAAAGTAAATAAAAAGAAGTTAGATGTTGAACAGAAACAGCATGTTTATTTAGATTTGTTTACAACTAGAAAGAATGTAACAAAAGATGATCTAGCAACTTCCCTAAATTGTGATGTAGAAAGTATTACTGGACTAACCGATAACAAAAAGTTTAATTCTTCACTGTCAAGTTATATTGATTTAAAAGCGATATTAGGAAATATAGTAGATGATTACAGTAAAAACGAAGATTTAGAAAAAATTATTGAATATTCAACTATTTTTGAAGATGGTAATATCTATAAAGAAAAATTAAGTGAAATATCATGGTTGACTGATGAGCAGATTGAAAAATTATCAAATATTCATTTCAAAGGATGGGGAAGATTATCAAAGAAATTACTAACACAGATTACTAATGAGAATGGTGAAAGAATTATTGATGCATTGTGGAATACATCTAATAATTTTATACAAGTTATAAGTGATGAAAGTATTCAAGCAAAATTAGCTGAAATTAACGGTGAATATGCGAATAAATATAACTTAGAAGATATATTAGATGAGGCATATACATCTCCACAGAACAAAAAAGCCATTAGACAAGTAATGAAAGTTGTCGAAGATATTGAAAAAGCAATGAAGTGTGAGCCAACATCTATAGCTATTGAATTTACTAGGGAAAAACGAAAGAGTAAATTAACGAATACTCGTTATAAGAAAATATCTGAAACTTATGAGAAAATTACAGATGAACTAATCTCCGAATATGAATTAGGAAAATTACAATCAGAATTAGATAGTAAAGCCAATAATATGAGAGATAGATATTATTTATACTTTATGCAGTTAGGTAGAGATATGTATACTGGTGAGAAAATAAATATTGATGAATTGCACCAAAAATATGATATTGATCACATTCTCCCACAATCCTTTATAAAAGATGATTCGCTTAATAACAGAGTGTTAACTAGTAAAGGCGTGAATATTAAAGAAAAGTCAGACAAGACAGCTGCAGATTTGTATGCAGCGAAGATGGGTGATTTTTGGCGTAAACTACGTAAACAAGGTTTAATGACGGAGCAAAAATATAAAAATTTATTAACTAGAACAGACAGTATAAACAAATATACTAAGCAAAGTTTCATTAAGCGTCAATTAGTAGAAACAAGTCAAGTGGTAAAATTGGCTGCTAATATATTGCAAGATAAATATCGTAATACAAAAATTATTGAAATAAGGGCAAGATTAAATAGTGATTTAAGAAAAAAATATGAGCTGATAAAAAATCGAGAAGTTAACGATTATCATCATGCTATAGATGGATATTTAACAACCTTTATTGGACAATATCTGTATAAAGTATATCCTAAATTACGTAGTTATTTTGTATATGATGATTTTAAGAAATTAGATAGTAATTACTTGAAACATATGGATAAGTTTAACTTTATATGGAAATTAGAAGATAAAAAAGCAGAAGATGTCTACGATAAGGTAAATGATGAATTCGTTTTAAATGTGCCAGAGATGAAAGAATATATACGAAAAATTTATAATTATAAATATATGTTAGTTTCAAAAGAAGTAACTACTAAAAATGGTGCATTTTATGATCAGACAAAATATAATGCTAAGACGGTTAATTTGATTCCAATAAAGAAAGACAAACCGACAAACATTTATGGGGGTTACAAAGGAAAAGTAAGTAGCTACATGATGTTAGTTAAGATTCAAAAGAAGAAAGAAATAATATATAAATTTGTAGGTGTACCAAGACTTTGGACTGACGAATTAGATAGATTAAATGATACTGATGAAAAGAAAGCATTATTGAAAAAAATAGCAAAAGCAAGTTTATCTAAAGCGGAACAAAATTTTGAAGTTATTTTAGACAAAGTTTACTATGGACAACTGATCATAGATGGAGGTCAAAAATATACATTAGGAAGTTCCGAATATAAGTATAATGCGATGCAACTGCATTTATCTACACGTTCATTAAAGACTTTAGCTAAGGAAAAAGTTAAAGATGTAGAAGTAACAGATAAAGAATTAGTAGACGTATATGAAGAAATATTATCAGTTGTTAACAAGTATTTTGAACTATATGATATTTCAAAATTTAGGCAAAAATTAAATGAAGGATTAGAATTATTTAAAGAACTACCTATTCATAATGTGTATGAGAGCAATAAGATAAAACAGTTTGGAAAATTTGAAGTATTAAATAGAATTTTAATTGGATTACATGCTAGCTCAATGACGACGGATTTAAAGGTTTTAGGAATAAAAACAAAATTAGGACAAATGCAAGTGAAAGGTGGTATAAAGTTATCGCCAGATGCTAAATTAATATATCAATCACCAACAGGAATTTTTTCAAGAGCTGTTAGAGTGAAAGATTTAGGATAGTTATTTTTTAAGAATAAAAAATAAAAAGGAGTCATTTGACTCCTTTTTATGTATAGTCCATATATATACGGATCAAAAAGAAAAACTCAGCTATAAAAGCTTTGTTTGATTTCAACTCAGAATGTTAAATCAATGAGGTCAAAACCTACGGATATATTATAGAACAATTGATAGTAGAAAGGCAAGTGAAGATTTATGGGATTTAGGAATGTGATTATAACCCAGCATTCTAAGTTATCATATTCTAATAATGCGATGATAGTACAAAATAAAGATGGGATTAATCAAATACCGCTAGTAGATATGGATATATTACTTATCTCAACTACTCAAGCAGTTATTACTAGTGCATTAGTAGGTAAGTTGGCAGAATCTGGGATTAAAGTGATTTTTACAGATAATAAAAATGAACCTGTGACTGAAACAGTAAATTATTATCCTAATAATAGATCGTTAGGTACATATTTACAGCAATACGAATGGAATGACCATGTAAAGGAAATTTTGTGGACAAAAATTGTTAGAAGTAAAATTATTAATCAAATAAAGGTTCTTAAAAATTATCAAATAGATTGTCAAGATTTGAAAAATGAATTAGATAAGTTGGAAATAAATGATATGACCAATCGTGAAGCTGTAGTGGCAAGAAAGTATTTTGAAAAGCTATTTGGCAATAAATACAGTAGAAAAGATTTTACACCTATGAATGCAGCACTAAATTATGGATATTCAATTTTATTATCAGCTGTAAATAAAGAAATTGTTTCTGCAGGTTATGTAACATATTTAGGAATTCATCACCAAAGTCAAGAAAATATGTTTAACTTTGGATCAGACTTAATGGAACCGTTTAGACCGGTTGTAGATTATTGGTTGGCAGATAAGAATTTTCTAGAGTTTACACCAGACATTAAATATGGATTAGTTGATTTATTGAACTTAGAAATTAAATACAATAAAAAACAAATGCTGTTAAAGAATGCAATTACCAAATATGTAAGAGATGTAATTGAATACTTAAATCAAGAAACTGTTGAATTTGACATGGAGGTAGAATTTACGAATGAGGTACCGAATAATGCGATTAATGATAATGTTTGATTTGCCAGTAGAAACAAGTGAGGAAAGAAAGGAATATAGAAAGTTTAGAAAGAATTTAATAAATGAAGGATTTATTATGATTCAATATTCTGTTTATGTAAGAGTTTGTGTAAACAAAAAATCAGCGGAATTTACAGAAAAACGTATAGAATCTTTCTTACCTTCTAAAGGGGTAGTGCAATCTTTAATCTTAACTGAAAAGCAATACAATGATATGCATTTTTTATTGGGTAAAAAGATAAAAGAAGTTAGAAATAGCGCAGAAAGGACAATTATTCTATGAAATTATATTATACCGGGCATAAGAATATTGAAATAAATGCTGGGAAAATCACTGTATTGGGAACGAATAATGTGGATGTGTATAAAGAATTTATTGATACTTTTTTAAATGGGTACGGAAATAATATTCAATTAAGCGACGATAAATATAATCGAAAAGATATAAGTACGAGTATTGATTGGGATGGAGATGTAATGTTAACAGACCGAATTAGTAAAAAGTATATGAATGTATTGATCAAAAAGATTATTGAAGACATCACGGATGATGAAAGACAAGCAATACTAAAATCAGTAAATGGTTTGTATGATCGTATTCGAGAGGTTTTGTATAAAATTGATATACCCTTACAAGTAGATTATGATAATGATTTAACAAGACTATTCAAGTATTGTCAGGTACATACAGAGGCATTGCTATGGAAAAATGCGTATGATAGAATATCTTCAGATGTTAAATTACATGTGGAACTAAACAGAGAAAGAATTATAGGTCTAACCAATGTCGCACATTATCTCACTAAAGAAGAGTTTCAGGAACTTGTGAACCTTGTTAAGGTGACTAACGCATCAATGTTTATAATTGAATTCACAGAAAAGAATGGTCAGAGATTCTTTGAAAACTGTGATAATTACTATATTGATGAGGATTATATTGATTGGTACTAACGAATAGTTAAATTTTGATTATAAAGTAACTGTTTCAGAAGTATGTTAAATCAATTAGGTTAAGACCATACGCCGCCAATGAGTGTTCCTAAGATGAGTTTCAGAAGTATGTTAAATCAATTAGGTTAAGACCACGGACTTTCAAGATGAGGTTAATAGCCATGTTTCAGAAGTATGTTAAATCAATTAGGTTAAGACCAATAACTTTATCATTAAGCTACTGGGGAGAGTTTCAGAAGTATGTTAAATCAATTAGGTTAAGACCAAGCGGCTAGCATGCCCCGATCAGTATGCCGTTTCAGAAGTATGTTAAATCAATTAGGTTAAGACCCAACAGTGGTGTTTTGAAATACAGCCGCTTGTTTCAGAAGTATGTTAAATCAATTAGGTTAAGACCAACTAAAACCAATCTGTTGCTCAAACTCACGTTTCAGAAGTATGTTAAATCAATTAGGTTAAGACCGAGGCTTATGTCATAAACCCTCTAATAAATGTTTCAGAAGTATGTTAAATCAATTAGGTTAAGACCGATAATAGCGAAAAGTTTACCTTTGTTTATGTTTCAGAAGTATGTTAAATCAATTAGGTTAAGACCTAAAACAGTTAACAAATACGTTATCTGATTGTTTCAGAAGTATGTTAAATCAATTAGGTTAAGACCTTATTCACAAAGAAAAATGTGCAACTTTTTGTTTCAGAAGTATGTTAAATCAATTAGGTTAAGACCTTAAATTACGCTCTGCTACATAACCAGATTGTTTCAGAAGTATGTTAAATCAATTAGGTTAAGACCAATCCAATTTTGTTCTAAGATAGCTGCTAAGTTTCAGAAGTATGTTAAATCAATTAGGTTAAGACCATTGAGTTTTGACAAAGCTGAAAAAATTGTGTTTCAGAAGTATGTTAAATCAATTAGGTTAAGACCGAGCGACTAAAGAACCTTTAATGATATCTCGTTTCAGAAGTATGTTAAATCAATTAGGTTAAGACCAAAAATTTAAAGAAATGTCACTAGAAGAACGTTTCAGAAGTATGTTAAATCAATTAGGTTAAGACCACTAAACGTGATAGATTCGCCTTCTTGAGAGTTTCAGAAGTATGTTAAATCAATTAGGTTAAGACCAAGCATGAAGGCTGTAGAAACTTTCATCGAGTTTCAGAAGTATGTTAAATCAATTAGGTTAAGACCTGAAACTTCTGGTGGTGCATTGAAGAAAATGTTTCAGAAGTATGTTAAATTAATTAGGTTAAGACCGACGATAAGATAGATGCTATTACAGATGCAGTTTCAGAAGTATGTTAAATCAATTAGGTTAAGACCCTGGCAGAAATTACTTCTCCTCAACTAGCTGTTTCAGAAGTATGTTAAATCAATTAGGTTAAGACCAAGGTTTCCCGCGTCATCCCGATTTCATTGGTTTCAGAAGTATGTTAAATCAATTAGGTTAAGACCTCATGCTAAAACATTCATGACAACGACTGAGTTTCAGAAGTATGTTAAATCAATTAGGTTAAGACCTAAAAAAGCTTATCTAGATTTTTACCACTCGTTTCAGAAGTATGTTAAATCAATTAGGTTAAGAACGGTTCTGAGCCTAGTTAGAATGAATAGGTGTTTCAGAAGAATATTAAATTAATTAGATTAATATCTTGACTTTGTCTCCACAGTTATATATTCTAATTTCAGAATATATTAATTGACTATTTTAGAGTGGTTAGTTTAGGTATTAGTTTCAGAAGAATGTTAAATTAATAGGGTCGAGGCCTAAAATACAAAAAATATTTCATAATATTTATAAATCTATCAGAAATTTTCTGGTAGATTTTTTTAGTGTAAAAATTTTTGAGTTTAAGATATATTATGGTTGATAATGTAATATTATATGATATATAATATAGTTGAAGATAAGAAATAAAAGAAAGTGAGGGATGATGATGAAAATTCAAGTTAGTTCTGATTTACTAGATGGTTTAGTATTGGCGCTTTTAGATAAGCAAGATTATTATGGATACTCATTGACACAGGATATGCAAAGGGCAATTTCAATTTCAGAATCAACACTCTACCCAGTATTACGAAGGTTAAAGAATAATGGTTTATTAGAAACATATGATCAATCATATCAAGGGAGAAATCGTAGATATTATCGCATAACAAATAGTGGGGAAGAACATTTAGGAAGAGTTAAAAAAATGTGGAGCGACTACAAGGTTAGTTTAGATTCAATTTTCGAAAAAAACTAGGGAGGGGGAATAATAATGAACTCAGAAATAACAAAGTATCTACAAGAATTAAAAAGATATTTAAGACGTTTAGATGATAGTGAAATCAAAGATATTGAGGATTTCTACACAGAATATTTAGAGGATGCAGGGGTACAAACACGTGCAGAAATTGAAGAAAAAGTTGGAACACCTAGACAATTAAGTCTACGAATATTAGCAGATTATTCATTGAAGGATGATGGTAAGGAAAGTGGTGGCATTTTACCTAAGACAAATATCAAGACTGCTTGGCTAATCATTTTGGCATTACTTGCGACACCAGCAACTTTAATTATAGGGGTAGCCTTACTAGGAGTTTTAGTAGCAGCAATTGGTGTAGCTTTTGCAGTAGCAGTAACGATTATTGCCTTAGCTGGAGCAGCTATCTTTATAACCCTAACTAGTTTATATGTGGGAATATTCCTATTGTTTACAAAATTAGGAGTGGGACTATTTTATCTTGGAATAGGAATTATTGGTATCGGAGCATTAATGGTTATTCTACCAATAATTTACTTGATAATAGTAACAGTTGTAAAAATGGTAGCGAACTTCATTCGATATATTTACAGACGTTTCAACAAAAAGGGGGTTAGATAGCTATGAAAAAGACAATAATAAGTGGTTTTATAATTTCCATTATTGGCGCTATTTTATTAGCAATTGGCTTAGGGCTTAAAGGAAATAAAAGTATTGTTTTTGAAGATTTAAAACCTGTTATTGCAGATAGTACTAAAGTTACTCAAGCTCATACCTATAAAGACATTAATAAACTTGATATAGATGTTAAAGATGTTAATGTGGAATTTAGAGAAGGAAAGAACTATTCTGTAAGGTACGAAGGTGCAAAATCTAGCTCCCCAACGGTAAAGAAGTCTGGCAATCAACTCCAAATTAAAGGACGTTTAAGTAGTCATAGCATAAGATTTAATGGAATGAGCATGTATGATGATTATTATCGAAATTCTGATCGAAATAAGATGATAATTACTTTACCAAAGGATAGTAAATTAGATGAACTAAATCTCAAATTATCTGATTCTTTGTTATCACAGGTTAATATGACAGGGATTGAAGCAGATCGAGTTAAGGCATCTATTCATGATACTAAACTAGATTTAAGAGATGCTAATTTTGGAAATGTAGAATTATCTGCAGGCGATTCAGATATTAGTATGACTAATACAGTATTAAGTAATGGTAAGTTAGACTTAAATGACACAGATGTACGTTTAGATGGTGGATCATTGATGCAGGTTGCAATGAATATTACTGAAGGAGATGTGGATTACAATAATTTGTCTATTCAAGGTGGTAACTTACGTAATAATGATGGTGACATTAAGATGAGTAATACACAAATTCAAGGTGGATACAAGATAGATGATACTGACGGAGACATACTAGTTTCTCGTGTAACAGTTGATGGCTATCGAGTTCAAAGTAATGATGGTGACGTAAGATTATTTGAACAAACAACAAGTAATGGCAATGTTTTAGAGAAGAATTCTAACTCAGATAATGTATTAGATATTATAAGTAATGATGGCGATATTACTGTAAATTAATTAAGGAGGTAGATTAATATGAAAAAATTGACTAAATCAAATGATAAAGTTTTGACTGGTGTATTAGGTGGCTTTGCAGAATATTTTGGAGCAGATAAGGCTCTAGTTAGAATTATTGGTGCTGCATTGATGATGGTAACTGGATTCTTCCCAGGAGTATTTCTTTATATTATTGCAGCAGTAATAATGCCAGAAAAAACAGACAAAGATAATGACGACGTAATTGAAGGCGAATTTCACGAGAAATAATGAGTATCAAAAAGTATGTTTAGGAAACTGAGCATACTTTTTTATTAGCAGGCATTTCGGATTTTAAATAAAGTAATTACTGAGTGATAGCAAAAGAGCAACACCTTAGTCAGTATTATAATCATGATATACTTTCAAATGCTGATATGTTTAGAAAGCATGAGGCTAAAAGGGTTAAATATTACTTTGACGTATGATACAGTAGACTTGTAGGAAGAAAGATAATGATTTCTCGAGAAAAAAAGATAGGAAGTGCACAAAACTATCAGTAATTATCATTGTCCTACTTGAAAATAGTAGTGAAGTTAGAGCTAGATTTAAGTATGGAGTGATAAAATATGGAAAAAGTACAAGAATTACAAAGATTAGTCGCAGAGTTATATGACAGTTTTGAAAATGATAATCGTAAAGGTGTAGAAGAAATTCGTCAAGTTCTAGCAAATGTAAATGAAAAGTATAAAACAAGTAGTCATCCATTGGCTTGGACAGGAAGATTGGTACTTTATCTACAAGTGAATGCTGTGAAAAAAGACTTATATTTGACATCAGAACAAAAGGATATTATCAAGGAATTGGCTAGAATTGGTAAAAGAACAAATTTGAATTATGTTTATCTTAGTCCAGTGGATGATGCTAAACAATTTGTTTAGTTAAATAATTAGTAATAGTTTGAAGTCAGCGAATCAAATTTTTGATTAAATTTGGTTCGCTGATTTTTTTATAGATTAAATATACGGAATTATACATTGTAACATAAATGTAATATTTTTAACTTTATTTACCCAACGTGTGCAATGAGTTCTTGTAAGTATTGGTAGAAGTGGCTTTTTGCGACTTGCACATATTGAGTAAAAATGATTAGATTATGAAAAAATATCTCATTCACAATCAAATGTATTGTAGAATAAGCGCTTTCATAAGTTATATAAAGATCTTTGCGAATTTTGGGATAATTATTTTATATGTTGAAAAACAATATTTTGCATGATATTATTATCTCGTAAATTAAAGAAAACGTTTTCTTAAAAGAAGTACATAAGGAGGTCCAATGATGTCAGATAAATATATTATGGCTATCGACGAAGGTACTACAAGTACACGTGCGATTATCTTCGACAAAAAAGGAAATAAAGTTGCTGAAGGACAAAAAGAATTTCGTCAATATTTCCCTCAACCAGGTTGGGTAGAACATGACGCTAATGAAATTTGGAACGCAGTATTATCAACAATAGCTAATTCTTTTATTAGCTCAGGAATACAACCAAAACAAATTGCAGGTATTGGTATTACTAACCAACGTGAAACAACTATTATTTGGGACAAAGAAACAGGATTACCAATTTATAACGCTATTGTTTGGCAATCAAGACAAACAAGTGACATTGCACAAAAATTAATTGATGAAGGTTATTCTGATACTATTCATGAAAAGACAGGTTTAATCATTGATGCCTACTTCTCAGCAACAAAGATTCGTTGGATCTTAGATCATGTAGAAGGTGCTCAAGAACGTGCTGAAAAAGGTGAATTATTATTTGGTACGATTGATACATGGCTTACATGGAAATTAACAGGTGGTAAAGTTCACGTAACAGATTATTCTAATGCTAGTCGTACAATGTTGTTCAACATTCATGATTTGAAATGGGATAAAGAAATTTTAGAATTATTGAATATTCCTGAAGCTTTATTACCAGAAGTTAAAGGAAATTCTGAAATCTATGGTCAAACTGCAGCATACCACTTCTTTGGTAGTCAAGTTCCTATTTCTGGTATGGCTGGTGACCAACAATCTGCTTTATTCGGTCAATTAGCTTTAGAAGATGGAACAGTTAAGAATACTTATGGTACAGGTTCATTTATCGTAATGAATACAGGTAATAAACCAGTTCTTTCTAAGAATAACTTGTTAACAACTATTGGATATTCTATTGATGGCAAGATTAATTTTGCTTTAGAAGGTTCAGTATTTGTATCTGGTTCAGCACTTCAATGGTTAAGAGATAGTATGGAAATTATTGAATCAGCTCCTGAATCAGAAAGAGCAGCAAATGAATCAACTAACCATAATGAAGTTTACGTTGTTCCAGCCTTTACCGGTTTAGGTGCTCCTTACTGGGATAGTGATGCTCGTGGGGCAGTGTTCGGATTGACACGTGGTACAACTAAGAATGACTTTATTAAAGCTACTTTACAATCACTTGCTTACCAAACAAGAGATGTATTAGATACGATGGAAAAAGATACAGGTATTAAGATTCCAGTCCTTCGTGTTGACGGTGGAGCTGCTATGAATAATTACTTGTTACAATTCCAATCTGATTTACTTAATAAGTCAGTTGAAAGAGCTGGAAACTTGGAAACAACAGCTCTAGGTGTAGCTTTCTTAGCTGGATTGGCAGTTGGTTTCTGGAAAGACACAGATGAATTGAAAGAATTATTTACAGTTGGTCGCAGATTTGAACCAGAAATGTCCGATGATGCTAGAGAATATCTATATGCTGGATGGAAGAACGCAGTAGAAGCAACACGTATATTCAAACATAAAATAAACGAAAATCTTTAGGAGGAAGATACAATGACATTTTCAATTAAAACACGTAAAAACACAGTTGATAAATTAAAGAATGAAGAATTAGATTTGTTAGTAATTGGTGGGGGAATTACAGGTGCAGGTGTTGCCCTCCAAGCTACAGCTTCCGGTTTGAAGACTGGTTTAGTTGAAATGCAAGACTTTGCTGAAGGAACAAGTTCTCGTTCTACAAAATTAGTTCATGGTGGTATCAGATACCTAAAGACATTTGATGTAGGTGTTGTTGCAGATACTGTACAAGAACGTGCAGTTGTTCAAGGAATTGCTCCACATATTCCAAGACCTTTCCCAATGTTATTACCTATTTATGATGATCCAAGTTCAACATTCGACATGTTCAGTGTTAAGATTGCGATGGACTTATATGACCGCTTAGCTGGAGTAACAGGCACACAATATGCTAACTACACAATTTCTCGTGAAGAAGTATTACAACGTGAACCAAACTTGAAGAGCGACAAGTTATTAGGTGCAGGTGTTTACCTTGATTATGTAAATAATGATGCTCGTTTAGTTATTGAAAACATTAAAGAAGCTGATGAATTAGGTGGCTTAATGGCTAGTCACGTTAAGGTTGTAGGTGTTCTTCATGATGATAATGGTCGCATCAATGGCGTAAAAGCTAAAGATTTATTAACAGACGAAGAATTTGAAATCAAAGCTAAGATGGTAATTAATACTACAGGCCCATGGGTAACTAAGACATTAGGCTTAGATGACAAGAATGGCGAAGGTGAAGTAATTCGTCCAACTAAAGGTGTGCATTTAGTTGTAGATAGCTCACGTCTAAGAGTTCCTCAACCAACATACTTTGATTCCGGAATTGGTGACGGTCGTATGATTTTCGTTGTTCCACGTGAAAACAAGACATACTTTGGTACAACAGATACAGACTACACTGGTGACTACAAGCATCCAAGAGTTGAACAAGCTGATGTAGATTACTTATTGAAAGCTATCAACAACAGATACCCAGAAGCTGAAATTACAATTAACGATATCGAAGCAAGCTGGGCAGGTTTAAGACCACTTCTATCTGGTAATGGAAGTTCAGACTACAATGGTGGTGGATCTAACACTGGTAAAGTATCAGATGAAAGTTTCGAAAACTTAATTAAGACAGCTGTAGCATACAGTAAAGATGAAGCAAGTCGTGGTGAAGTTGAAAAATCAATCAGTAGCTTGAAGACAGCTTCAGCAGAAAAGACTCTAAGCCCATCACAAGTATCTCGTGGTTCTTCACTTAAAGTAGGTGATGATGGTTTAATCACACTTTCTGGTGGTAAGATTACTGACTATCGTAAGATGGCAGCTGGAGCAATGGAATTAATCCGTAAGTTATTCAAAGAACTATTTAATAAAGATGTACGCGAAGTTGATTCCAAGAAATTACAAGTTTCAGGTGGACACTTTGATCCTACAAACGTTGATGAAACAATGAAATTCTACCAAAAGATTGCGATGGACAAAGGTATGCCAGCTGCAGATGCTGCTGACTTAGCAAATCGCTTTGGTTCAAACACAAGTCGTGTAATTTCTTACGCAGACGATGTAGAAGCAGCTCCAGGTTTAACTTTAGCTGACACATTGAGCTTACATTACTCTGTAAATGAAGAAATGACCTTGAATTTAGTAGACTTCTTATTACGTCGTACAAACTATGTTCTCTTCCATAAAGATGAATTAATGATGAAGAAAGATGCCTTTGTTGATGAAATGGCACGCATCATGGAATGGAATGAAGAAGAAAAAGCAGCTGCAGCTAAGCAATTAGATGAAACTATTGCAGAATCAAGCTTAGCATATTTGAAGTAAACAGCTGATAAAACTAAATTATAGAGGTGATTTGTGTGAACGGGTTTTTAGGAGAATTTTTAGGGACAATGGTCCTAATCGTACTAGGTGTGGGCACGGGTGCTGGTGTTAACCTCAAAACATCATATGCACGTAATTCAGGCTGGCTATTCATCACAATTGCTTGGGGTATGGCTGTAACATTTGGTGTTTATGTAGCTGGTAGCTTTGGTTCTCAAGGACATTTAAATCCTGCAGTTACAATCCCATTCGCAATCTTTGGATTCTTCCCATGGGATCAAGTATTGCCATACTTATTAGGTCAATTCTTAGGAGCTTTTGTTGGTGCAGTTTTAGTCATCATCCAATATGGAGCACAATTTAAGAACGCAAAAGACGCAAATGACGGTAATGTGGTAGGGATTTTTGCAACAGGTCCTGCAATCAACAATGGTTTATATAATTTCTTAAGTGAAACAATCGCAACTTTTGTATTCATCCTAACATTATTAAACTTAGGAGACTTTACAAAAGGATTGAAGCCATTGATTGTTGGTTTGCTAATCATGGTAGTTGGTCAAGCTTTAGGTGGAACAACAGGATTTGCCTTGAATCCAGCTCGTGACTGGGCTCCAAGATTTGCTTACTCAGTATTACCAGTACCTAATAAAGGTGACTCAAACTGGGGTTATGCTTGGGTTCCAATGTTTGGACCATTAGCAGGTGGTTTAATCGCAGCTTGTGTTCAATATTTCTTAATGTAATAAGTAAATATATATTTCAGAGGAGAAGTGTAAAGGGTTTGCACTTCTCTTTTTTTATATATAAAAGTGTGCTACAATTTATCTTTTGAAGACAATAAAAGATAACGAGGTGAAAAAGTTGAAGCAGCCATTAATTTCATTTAAACATGTTGTTAAAAGCTATGATGACGATGTTCAGGTACTGAAAGATGTAAGTTTTGATATAGAAGAGGGTAAATTCTATACGCTGCTGGGTCCTTCAGGTTGTGGAAAAACTACAATTTTGAATATTATTGCAGGTTTGTCTGATGCTACATCAGGGGATGTTTATTTTGATGGTAAACGAATAAATGATGTACCAGCTAACAAGCGACAAGTTAATACAGTATTCCAAGACTATGCATTATTCCAACATTTGAACGTATATGATAACATCGCATTTGGATTGAAAATAAAGAAAGTTCCAGCTGATAAAATTAAGGAAAAGGTTACTGAGGCCTTGCGCATGGTACGTTTAGATGGTTATGAAGATCGAGCTATATCTGAAATGTCAGGTGGGCAAAGACAACGTGTTGCAATTGCAAGGGCAATCGTGTTGGATCCTAAGGTTCTCTTGTTAGATGAGCCGCTTTCAGCTTTGGATCAAAAGTTAAGAACAGAAATGCAATATGAATTACGTTCATTACAAAAGAAACTAGGAATAACATTTATTTTTATTACTCATGATCAAGAAGAAGCTTTGGCGATGAGTGATGAAATCTTTGTTTTAAATAATGGTAATATTGTTCAAAGCGGAACACCAGTAGACATTTACGATGAACCAATTAACCATTATGTGGCAGATTTTATTGGAGAATCTAATATTGTAAATGGAATAATGATCAAAGATGAGTTGGTAGAGTTTGCTGGTCAACAATTTCCTTGTGTTGACGGGGGAATGAAGCCTAACGAACCAGTTGAAGTTGTGATCAGACCTGAAGATTTAGTTTTGACAAGCCCAGAAAAGGGACAATTGAAGGTTAAAGTAGATACACAATTATTCAGAGGGGTTCATTATGAAATTCGTTGTACAGATGCCTTAGGTAATAAATGGTTAGTACATTCTACCAAGCGAGCTGTACCAGGTGAAAATATTGGACTTTCATTTGGACCTGAAGATATCCATGTTATGAGATTCAATGAATCAGAAGAAGATTTTGATGCTCGTTTGGATAGCTATAATGATTAATAGGGGGGGAATAGTAAATGAAAAAGATAAATCCTTTATTAACAATCCCTTATTATCTATGGATAGGTTTATTTGTAATTGCTCCAGTGCTATTAATTGTCTATTATTCTTTCATAGACATCCATGGGAACTTCACTTTAAGTAACTATGGAAATTATTTCGGCTCAGGCAAGTATTTAATGATGACTTTTAACTCATTCCTATATGCTTTTATTATTACCTTCTTTACGGTTTTAGTAAGTTATCCTATGGCATACTTTTTGACGAAGTTAAAGCATAAAGAACTTTGGCTATTGTTAGTCATCTTACCAACCTGGGTTAATTTGTTGTTAAAAGCTTATGCCTTTATTGGTATTTTTGGAATTGACGGAAGTGTAAATCATTTCCTTAGTTTTTTTGGAATAGGACCTAAACAGATATTATTTACTGATTTTAGTTTTATTGTTGTTGCGACCTATATTCAAATACCTTTCATGATAATGCCAATATTTAATGCTCTTGAAGAAATTAATCCGTCAGTTTTACGTGCTAGTCGAGATTTAGGTGCTAATGAATGGCAGACATTCTTTAAAGTTGTAATGCCATTATCTATGAATGGGGTAAAGAGTGGAATTCAAGCAGTATTTATTCCATCGCTCTCACTATTTATGTTGACACGTTTGATAGGAGGAAATAGAGTAATCACTCTAGGTACTGCTATCGAAGAACATTTCTTGGTAACGCAAAACTGGGGAATGGGTTCAACAATTGGTGTTGTTTTGATTGTTATAATGTTCATTGTTATGGTAATTACCGGCGAGAAAAGGGGGCATAAATAGATGAAGAAGATTAATTGGAAAAATGTGTATCTATGGGTAATGTTTATCTTCTTATATGCACCAATTTTTTACTTGATATTTTATGCCTTTAATAGCGGTGAAACGATGAATAGATTTGAAGGTTTTAGTTGGGTTCATTTTCAAGAATTATTTGCTGATACGCGATTATTGATAATTTTGTTAGAAACTTTCATTTTGGCTTTCTTATCGGCATTGATTGCGACCATGATAGGAACTTTTGGTGCAATTTCAATTTATCGTTACCAAAAACGCAGAACAAGACTGGCTTTATTATCGTTAAATAATATTTTGATTGTATCGCCAGATGTTATTATAGGTGCTAGTTTCTTAATTCTATTTACACTATTAGGTTCTTGGATACATAGTTTATCATTAGGATTTGCTAGTGTACTGTTATCCCACATAGCTTTCAGTATTCCAATTGTAGTTTTGATGGTATTACCCAAGTTACAAGAAATGCAAGATTCTTTGACGATGGCAGCTTATGATCTAGGTGCAAATCACTGGCAAGTTTTAACAAATGTTGTACTTCCTTACCTAACACCAGGAATAATTGCAGGATACTTTATGGCATTCACATATTCATTGGATGATTTTGCAGTTACATTCTTTGTTACAGGGAATGGCTTTACAACTCTGTCAGTTGAAATTTACTCACGTGCTAGACGAGGAGTCAGTTTAGAGATTAATGCTTTGAGTGCGTTAGTATTCTTGTTCTCTTTAGTTTTAGTAATAGGTTATTACTTTATTAGTCGTGATAATAGCGCCAATCATCGCCGCCAAGGTAAGCAAGTTAGAAAAGGGGTGCTACGCTAATGAAAAAATTACTAGCACTAATATCAGGAATTATTGTAATTATTGTATGTTTGTCCTTAGGTGTTATGAGACTTAATCGTACAGAAAACACACAAACGAATAGCAGTAGTAAGAAAGTGTTAAATATCTACAATTGGGGAGATTACATTGATCCACAATTGATAAAGAAGTTTGAAAAACAAACAGGATATAAAGTTAATTACGAAACTTTCGATTCTAATGAAGCGATGTTTACTAAGATTAAGCAGGGTGGAACACCATATGATATTGCTGTTCCAAGTGATTATATGATTCAAAAAATGGCAAAGGAAAAGTTGTTATTGCCATTAGATAAACACAAGATAAAAGGGATGGATAACAATGATCCTCAATTCTTGGATTTAAGTTTTGATAAGCATAATAAATATTCTGTACCTTATTTCTGGGGAACACTGGGAATTGTATATAACGATAAGTATATAAAACCAGGTGAAATAACTAATTGGAATGACTTATGGAATTCTAAGTACCGTAAGCAAATTTTGTTTATTGATGGTGCTAGAGAGTTCATAGGAATTGGGCTAAATAGTTTAGGATATTCTTTAAACTCTAAGAATGATTCTCAGATTAATCAGGCATACGATAAGTTAAAGAATCTAACACCTAATGCTAAAGCTTTTGTAGCAGATGAAATTAAAACGTATATGCAAAACGATGAAGCACCTTTGGCAGTAACATATTCAGGGGAAGCATCAGAAATGTTAGATAATAATTCTCATCTTCACTATGTAATCCCAGATGATGGGACTAACTTGTGGTTTGATAATATTGTTATTCCTAAGACAGCTAAGAATGTTAAAGGTGCGTATGAATTCATTAACTTCATGTTAGAACCTAAGAATGCTGCACAAAACGCAGAATATATTGGTTATGCTACGCCAAATGATAAAGCAGCTAAATTACTTCCTAAGTCTATAACTTCTGATAAACAATTCTATCCTACTAAGAAGCAGATGAGTAAAATGGAAGTATATGCTGATCTAGGTCAAACATATCTAGAAAAATATAACGATGACTTTTTAGAATTAAAAATGTATCGACAATAAAAATAAGCAGTATTGGTATTTTTGCCAGTACTGCTTTTTTAATTTCGATTAAACGCAATAAAACAACCCTTAGCTTCTTTATTTAACTTTAATATCACTTGGAATCTAATGTTCCCTGTCTTCAATGAAGCTAAGAGTTGTTAATCTTATAATAAGGAGTTCTACTCAATTGTTCCCACACCTTTAAAAATATTTTCTATCTGTTGGCTCATAACCTAACAAGATCTCCTAATTAATCCAATTAGTAACGCAATTCAAAATCAAGATTTTCTGACATATTAAAATGTCTAAACTCAAGTTGTTGGTTCTATCACCCTCTAAGGACTTATTGCAACAACGACTATTCAGTTGTATGATTCGTACTAATTGTGGGAATCCTTTGACTCCTTACACTTATTTTATAACATATATTATCTTAGGTTGCAAGCGTTTTCTATATTAAAATAAAATTAACTTATTTTTAAGAAATATGTTGACAACAATAAGTAGCCTTTTGTATAATCAATTACAACAAATGACGGAAAGGAAGAAGTATTATGAATAACTCTAAGATTAATGAATTGAATATTCGTTGGCAAAGCCAGTATTAGGGTTGTTTCTGTGAGTGCAGATACGACCTTGTCAGATTGTCGTATCTGTGCTGGCTATATATTATATTTCTTCAATTGCCCGCACGGATTAAGTACTTCGTGCGGGTTTTGTTTTTTTTGGCATCTCCTGCAAAATGTAGGAGGTGCCTTTTTTGTTGGTACGACAATTTGAACAAATAATTGAAGATAAATTTCAAAGAAAGGATTTTAAGAAAAATGAAAAGATTAATAGCAACAATTATTGCATTAGCAGTATTTTTAGGAGTAGCTTTTAATGTAGAAAAAAAGCAAGAAGAAAGTAAAAATAAAATGCCTACAGTCGCTATTTTACAAACTTTAAGTCATCCAGCTTTAGATCAAATCCATCAAGGAATAGTGGACGGATTGAAAGAAGAAGGTTTTGTAAATGGTAAGACTATGAAGATTGATTACCAAAATGCTCAAGGGGATCAAAGTAACTTAAAGACAATGAGTGATAGATTTGTGCAGGAAAAAGCATCAGTACTTATCGGAATTGCTACACCTGCAGTTCAATCACTAGCAAATGAAAACAGTAAGATTCCTATCACAATGGGGGCTGTAAGTGATCCCGTTGGAACTGGTTTGGTAAAAACTTTAGAAAAGCCAGGTGGTACAGTTTCTGGGGTAATGCACAAAGAACCTGTTGCTGCTCAAGTGAAATTGATTAGAGAATTCATGCCGGACTTGAAGAATATCGGGGTAATTTACACATCCAGCGATGATTCATCAACTGCTGAATATAAGGAATTTAAGAAGTTAGCTGAAAAAGCAGGAATTACAGTTAAAACTTATACAATAACTTCTACTAATGATATTGATCAAGTATCTGCAACCATGGCAAGTGAAGTGCAAGCTGTTTATGTACCTTCTGATAATACCGTTGCTTCTGGTTTCTCTACTTTAGTAAAGAATACTAATGCGAAGAATATTCCAATTTTCCCAGGTGTTGACTCAATGATTAAAGGTGGCGGTGTAGCAACTGTTAGTGTTAGTCAATACGAATTAGGAAAATTAACAGGTAAGATGGCAGCTCAAGAACTTAGAGGCAAGAATCCAGCAACAATGCCAGTAGAAACAGTGAAAAAAGGTTCTACAGTTATTAATCAAAAACAAGCAGATAAGCTTGGTTTGAAAGTACCAGCAAGTGCTATAAAGCAAGCAAATGAGAAAGGGGAAATTATAAAATGAGTTTAGTAACATCAGCAATAGGTCAAGGCTTATTATGGGGAATATTAGCGTTAGGTTTATTCTTAACATTTAGAATTTTAAATTTCCCTGATATGACAGTTGAAGGGACATTCCCATTTGGTGCAGCTGTATGTGTATCGGCCTTGGTTCATGGAGTTAATCCAATTGTCGCAACTGCATTATCTTTTGGCGCAGGATTATTAACAGGATTGATGACAGGTTTACTTTATACAAAGGGTAGAATTCCTATTTTACTAGCAGGTATTTTAGTAATGACAGGTATTTACTCTATTAACTTACGAATACTTGGAAGAGCCAATGTTGGTTTAATGCATCAAAAGACATTATTCTCACCAGAATTTTTAAAGAATTTACCAGACGGTTTTGACAGTGTTTGTGTGGGAATTATTTTTACAATAGTTATCGTAATTTTATTAGCAGTTTTTCTAAATACTGATATTGGACAAGCATTTATTGCTACTGGTGATAATGAAAAAATGGCACGTTCATTGGGAATCCATACTGATAACACAAAAATATTAGGACTTATGATTTCTAACGGTTTAATTGGTTTAGCAGGTGGATTGATTTCACAAAATAACGGTTATGCTGACGTAAACATGGGTGTGGGAACAATCGTTATTGGTTTAGCCGCTATTATTATTGGTGAAGTAGCATATGGGGAATTGAGTTTGACTGCACGTTTGGTGGCCGTAGTAGTCGGAAGTATTTTATATCGTTTCGTGCTATTAATTGTCTTGAAACTAGGCTTCAGCACTAATGACTACAAATTACTTTCAGCAATAATTTTGGCATTCTGCTTAATGCTACCACTATTACAAAAGAAATTTCACGTTAATAAAGTTTTGAAGAAAGGAGTTGAACGTCCATGAGCCAAGTAGCGCTAGAATTAAAGAACATTAATACTACTGTGAATATTGGAACACCTGAAGAAAAAAGAATTTTAAAGGATTTGAACTTAACTTTAGAGAAAGGTGATTTCGTAACATTACTAGGAACAAATGGTGCTGGTAAGTCAACTTTATTGAATGTAATCAATGGATCATTGAATACTACTTCTGGTCAAGTAGTTCTAAATGATCATGATTTGACTAAGTTATCAGAAGTTAAACGTGCTAAATATATCGCTCAGGTATTTCAAGATCCTAAGATGGGAACAGCCCCAAGAATGACGGTTGCTGAAAATTTATTATTAGCTACTAAACGTGGCCAAAAAAGAGGGTTAAAACTTAGAGGTCTGAAGAAACATTTAGCGAAATTTAAAGAAGAAACTGCTCAATTACCAAATGGTTTATCAGATAGATTAAATACATTTGCTGGTAGCCTTTCTGGTGGTCAAAGACAGACACTAAGTTTCTTAATGGCAACAATTCAAAAGCCAGAATTGTTATTATTGGATGAACACACTGCAGCTCTAGATCCTAATACGAGTCATCAATTGTTAGAATTAACAAATGAAGTTGTAGAAAAAGAAAATCTAACATGCATTATGATTACTCACCAAATGAAAGATGCACTAAAATATGGTAATCGAACTGTAATTTTAAATGATGGTAAGGTTGTGTTAGACGTTAAAGGCGAAGAAAGAGAAAAGTTAACTGAAGAAGATGTATTAAAATATTTCGCAAACTAAGCAAAAAGCTACTGGTTTTTGGACCGGTAGCTTTTTATTATTCAACAACAACTTTTGTTCCTGTTTTAATATTTTCATAAAACCATTTAGCATCTGCGACAGATAAACGTACACAACCATGAGAATTACTTGATTTTCCCAATTGTTCAGCTTCGGAAACGACATAATTACCGTTAGCATCAACTGGAACCGTATGGAAAAGATAAATTCCGTGATCTTTAAAAGATACCCAGTAGTTTGCACCTTCACCAGACTGAGCATTATAGAAATGATCACCACGCTCAGCTTGAATTTCAAAAGTCCCTTTAGGTGTTTCTTGACCCTTGGAGCCAGTAGAACATAACATGGTATATAAAACTTTATTATCATTCATAAGATAGACGCGATGCTTGCTAGTTGAAACTTTAATCCACATATCAGGATAGGTATTAACATCTGGATATGGTTTTTTCTCAGATGGACTTTGCCAATCTACTTTAGAAGCTTGGTGAGTAACAACAGTTTCAACACTGGAACTGCTTGAATTAACATTTTGACTAGCTGTATTTTTAGCATAATTAAAAAGTAACTTGTAACCACCAACGGCAATTACGACAAGTATCAGTAGAAATTTGAAAAAATTCTGTTGATGTTTTTTTTTGCTAAATTTTTCAGATCTAGAAGGCAAAACTAGCACCCCTTTCTCTCTATACTAATTTAACGTATAGCAGATTAATAGTCAAAAATAAGCAGATAAAGTTGACAAAACTTAATAATTTTGTGAGAGTATTGTATTTTTTTAAAATACATGTTATAATGTAGTTTCTATATTATACGGTTTAGCTAGGAAAAGGTCCTAGCTTTTTTCATATCGAAATAGAGATGATTTTGACAGTGTAAGAGCCAGCTGGAGCAATAACAGTAGCTGTGTGACCAACTTTTTTGTGCATAATAGCCTTACCTATAGGGGAAACAAAAGAAATTTTGTTATCATCAACATTAACTTCTTGCTTTCCAACGATCTGATATGTTTCTAGGTCGTTTTCATCATCATCGAATTGGATAGTTACAGTGGTTCCAATATCTACACTATCAGCATTTTTAGGAGTTATGATTTCTGCATATTGAAGTTGTTTATTTAAGTAGCGTAATCGACTTTCTAAATGACGTAAATCACGTTTAGCAGCACTATATTCAGCATTTTCTGATAAATCGCCTAGAGCTCTGGCTTCTTGAAGTTGTTTTATTTTGGCAGGGCGATCAAGTTTTAACTGTTCAATTTCATCTTCAATTTGTTTATAACCATTTGGTGTCATCTTTTGGAAATATATTTTGGGCATGTTATCACCTCTCTGTAATTTATAGGGATAATTATAATAAGAAAAATTTTAAATTCCAATAGGAAATAATTGACACTAGGAAGTAGTCACTGTATAGTATTTACTTATAAAATGTTAGTAAGAGAGAAGTGAGTGAAATAATTACTGCAGATATTTTAGGGCTAACAGCTTTAATTGGTATTTTATTGTTAGTTCAAAGTAGTTTAACAAAGCGTGAAAAGCGTAGATATAAATAAATTTTCTACTATGTTTATCGTAAAATAGTCAATATTGACATTTTTTATACAAGAATATATATTATAAGTAATCATTCTTATCTGAACTTAGATGAAGTAGTCAAAGTGCTTTGTCCGCGTTCCTTATTTTAGTTTATAGGGGCGTGGTGTAGGCACTTTTTTATTTGTTTAAATTTATATACGGAAAGAAGTAAGGAGGTAAAACGATGGCTACGATGGTACCAACAGAATTCGATACAATTGCTGCAATTTCAACTCCACCTGGAGAAGGAGCGATCTCGATTGTTCGTTTAAGTGGGGAAGATGCTGTTAAGATTGCAAATAAGGTGTTTAAAGGAAAAAATTTAGAAAAAGTTCCAACACATACCATTAATTACGGACATATTGTTAATCCTAAAACTAATGAAGAACTTGATGAAGTAATGGTGTCAGTAATGTTAGCACCTAGAACATTTACTCGTGAAGATGTTATTGAAATAAATTGTCACGGAGGGATTGTTCCAACTAACCAAATTCTACAATTACTATTATCAAATGGAGCAAGATTAGCAGAACCTGGTGAATTCACAAAGCGTGCTTTCTTACACGGAAGAATTGACTTAACTCAAGCAGAATCTGTAATGGATTTAATTAGAGCTAAGACTGATCGTTCAATGAAAGTGGCTTTAAATCAATTAGATGGTAATTTGTCACATTTAATTAGAAACTTACGTCAAGATATTTTAGATGTTTTGGCTCAAGTTGAAGTTAATATTGACTATCCAGAATACGACGATGTGGAAACACTAACCACTAAGATGTTACGTGAAAAAGCAATTGAAGTTAAGAAGAGTATTCAACAATTGTTAACGACTGCTAAGCAAGGAAAAGTTCTACGTGAAGGTTTGGCAACTGCAATTGTAGGGCGACCAAATGTTGGGAAATCTAGTCTATTGAATCACTTACTTCATGAAGACAAAGCAATCGTAACAGATATTGCTGGAACAACACGTGATGTAATTGAGGAATATGTTAATGTAAGAGGCGTTCCTTTAAAATTGATCGATACAGCCGGAATCCGAGAAACTGAAGATAAGGTTGAAAGGATAGGGGTTGAACGTTCTAGAAAAGCAATCGAACAAGCTGACTTGGTTATGTTAGTTTTAAATGCTAGTGAAGAATTAACTGATGAAGATGAGGAATTAATTCAAGCTACAAGTGGTAAGAAGAGAATTGTTATCCTAAATAAAACTGATTTACCACAAAAACTTAATATGGATGAAGTACGTGAATTAGTACCAGAAGATGAACTTATTACAACATCTGTCTTAAAGAAAACAGGAGTAGATAAGTTGGAAGAAAAGATTGCAGAATTATTCTTCGGTGGAATAGAGAATTCACAATCTACAATTATGGTAACCAATGCTCGTCATATTGCTTTATTAAATCAAGCAGAAGATTCTTTAGATGCAGTTTTACAAGGATTAGATTCAGGAATGCCAGTTGACTTATGCCAAATTGACATGACAAATGCCTGGGATGAACTAGGCGAAATTACAGGCGATTCTTACCAAGATGAATTATTAACGCAGTTGTTTAGTCAATTCTGTCTAGGAAAATAAGAAAAAGAACAAAGAGGGAAATCATGGAATTCGGAAAAAGATATAAAGCTAAAGACTATGATGTAATTGTTGTTGGGGCAGGACATGCTGGATGTGAGGCAGCCTTAGCTTCAGCTAGAATGGGTAATGAAACTTTATTAATTACGATTAACCTTGAAATGGTTGCATTTATGCCATGTAATCCATCTATTGGTGGACCAGCTAAAGGTATTGTAGTTAGAGAAATTGATGCCATGGGTGGCGAAATGGGACGTAATATTGATAAGACTTACGTTCAAATGAGAATGTTGAATACAGGTAAGGGACCTGCTGTACGTGCTTTAAGAGCCCAAGCTGACAAGCGTCAATATTCTATTGAAATGAAACATACAATTGAACAAACACCACATTTAACTTTACGTCAAGGAATTGTTGATGACTTGATTATTGAAGATGGTGAAGTTAAAGGTGTAGTAACCAATACTGGTGCTTGCTATGGTGCGAAATCAGTAGTTTTAACAACTGGTACAGCTGCTCGTGGAAAGATTATTATTGGTGAATTAATGTATTCTTCTGGTCCAAACAATACTCAACCAGCTTTAGAACTATCTAAGAACTTAGCTAAATTAGGATTTGAATTGAAGAGATTTAAGACAGGTACTCCACCTCGTGTCGATGGAAATACTATTGATTACGACAAGACTGAAGAACAACCAGGTGACGTGGAACCTAACCACTTTAGTTATGAATCTAAGGATGAAGATTACTTAAAAGTTAAGGACCAATTATCATGTTGGTTAACATATACTAACGAATACACACATAAAATCATTCAAGATAATTTAGACAGGGCACCAATGTTTACTGGTGTTATTGAAGGGGTTGGACCTCGTTACTGCCCATCAATCGAAGACAAGATTGTACGTTTTTCTGACAAACCTCGTCATCAATTGTTCTTGGAACCTGAAGGACGTAATACCGATGAATACTATGTTCAAGGTTTATCAACATCTTTACCAGAAGAAGTTCAACAAGAAATGGTACGTTCTATTGATGGGTTAGAACATGCTGAAATGATGCGTCCAGGTTATGCAATTGAATATGATGTTGTTTCACCATATCAATTGAGACCAACATTGGAAACTAAACTGATCAAGGGACTATACACAGCTGGACAAACTAACGGTACTTCTGGTTATGAAGAAGCTGCAGGTCAAGGATTTATTGCTGGTGTAAATGCTGGTCGTCGTGCTAAGGGACTAGAAGAAATCACTTTGAAACGTAGCGATGCTTACATCGGTGTTATGATTGATGATTTGGTAACAAAGGGAACAAATGAACCTTATCGTCTTCTAACTTCACGCGCAGAATATCGTTTAATTTTGCGTCATGATAATGCAGATTTACGTTTAACAGAATTAGGTCATGAAATTGGTTTGATTTCGGATGAACGCTATGCTGCTTTTGAAGAAAAGAAAGCACAAATTGAAGCTGAAAAGCAAAGACTATCAAAGATTAGAATTAAGCCAAATGCTGAAGTTAACGCCTTTGTGGAAGCTCATGGTGATCGTGAATTAAAAGATGGTGTGCTAGCAACTGAATTCTTAAGAAGACCTTATGTAACTTACCAAGATCTATTGAAATTCATCCCAGCACCTGCTGAACCATTAGATAGACGTGTAATTGAACAAATTGAAATACAATTCAAGTACGAAGGATATATCAAGAAAGAATATGCTAAAGTTGAAAAACTAAAGCGTATGGAAGCTAAGAAGATTCCAGCAAGAATTGATTACTCTCGTATTGAAGGAATTGCTACTGAAGCTCAACAAAAATTAGCTAAGATTCAACCTGAAACATTAGCACAAGCTGGACGTATCTCAGGTGTAAATCCAGCTGACTTGTCCATTTTAGCTGTTTATATTGAACAAGGAAAGATTGCTAGAGTTGACGATTAGCATAAATTTACCTTTTCTTATACATTTTGGAAAAATATGTCGGGAAAATTCATATTTTCTTCACAATTAAAAGGTATTATATAAACATAAGCTAATGATAAATTAACCCCATTTATTATTAGACTTTTTCATTTTTTCTCATACCTTATAGTTTTCTCCTCTAATTAAATAAAACTATAAGGTGATATAACATATAACTCCTTTTTCTCCATGGTTTTTTTGTTGTTGACCATGGAGTTTTTTATATATAAGAATTTATTTTTTATTGAAAATGAGCTAGATAAATTTACCTAAAAATAACAAAAAAGTTTTATACCAATACGTCGGTATAAAACTTTTTTTATTTAATATTAGTAAGTTTCGTTATCTAAATGATGGTTGTAATACTCAACCTTAATATCATCTTTTGAAACAATTAATTTAGTAACTGAACCATTTCTAGGTCCAAGTTCAGCTGCTCCCAATTCTGGGGCAAAACGATCCACAATACTTCTGATTGTAATACTGTGACTAACAAGAAGAATGTTTTCACCATCTTGGCGATGACGACGAAGATGATCAAAACCAGCATTGATTCTAGCCCAGTATTGTTCATCTGTTTCTGCATCTTTAAATGGATCAATTTCATTTAAAAAGTCGCGAGTTTTACCTAAGCTATAGTTTGCAATAAGTTCATTATATGAACGATAGCCACCATGTTGAGCACCTAACATTGTCCAAACTTGTGAAGAGTCATTGCCTTCAAAATAACCGAAGCTTTGTTCACGGAAATTGCGAATTTCTTTAGGTGTAATATCATTAGATGCAATGTTTTCTTCAAGAATATAGCGACATGTTCTCATAGCACGAGTTGTATCTGAATGATATGCGTGATCAAAGTTAATATGAGCTAAATGACGTCCAGCACTATGAGCATCTTCCATTCCTTTAGGAGTTAGTGGGGAATCGCACCAACCTTGGAGACGGTTATACTTATTTAAAAATGTTTGTCCATGACGAACCATGTAAATTGTAAATGCCATTGAATACAAAACCTTTCTCTAAATTTAATCTATTATAAATTTTAACATACAAAAACTAGTTTAGGTCTAATTTATTGACTGAATATTTTTGCCCTAAGTAAACAGTTAAAGCAGATAATAAGATTAATATGATGATGCAAGTAAGACTAGCTTCAATACCAAAAGTACCACCATTTAACCAAGGATGGTGAGGCACAGAAGTGGACTTAAATAATAGTTCTGTCCCACTAATTCCAGAAACTGGAGTACCAAAGAATGGACCTTCAGCGAAATTCCAAGCACCATGGAGAGCACCACATAGCCAAAGATCACCTGTATAAAAACGAAGCAAGGCTGTTAGAATACCGAATGCAAGTAGACCGACGAACCCTTCGAGAGAAACACCAGCATTTCCTAAGTGACCACTTGCAAAGAAGAGGGCACTAAGAGCAATTGCCCAAAATACACCTAATTTTTCAGTAATTCTTCCTTGAACATAACCACGACAAACAATTTCCTCAGTAGTTCCTTGGATGAGAAATCCAATAAGCATTAGTACAAATAAAACAATATTTTTACTTGACCATACAATCTTAGTAGTAAAACCTCCACCAAAAACAGCAACGGCAAAAACTATAGCAAAAGTTAGAAAACCTATGAGGTATCCTATACCAAATTTTTGAGCAATTTTATCTTTTTTAAATGGCATAACAATATCAAGTGCATCTAAATTATTTTTAGCACGATAATAAATAAGGAGATATATAGGAACGATAATCTCGCCTATTAAAGTGATAGTTAGAAATACAGGAGTATCAGTGGAGGCACCAGGATTTGATGCGGAACTGAATCCCATGGCAAAGCCTCCTGGAATACTTGCTAAACTCAAAAGTAAGAAAGCAAGTATTAATGTCTTAATGACAAATAATGTTTTTTTCATAAAAGCAACCCTTTCCTTTAAAGTTATTACAAGTATACATTAATTATTAACGATAAACAAAATTCGATTAATAAAAAAGAATTGACTTGGAGTTAACTCGAAGGTGTATGTTAATGATGAAGGGAAGGATGGCATATGACTAAAAGTTTAGTGATATATTTTTCAATGACAAATAATACTAAAAAAGTAGCAGAGATGATTGCCCAAGAACTAGGTGCTGATACATATCGCATTCAAGCTAAGCAACCATATACTTCTGAAGATTTGAATTGGCATAACAATAATAGTCGTGCTAATCGCGAGCAAGAAGATAATAATAGTCGTCCAGAGTTTGCAGGACAACTTCCAGATCTTACAAAATACGATAGAATACTTATTGGACATCCTACATGGTGGGGAATTCCTCCACGTATAATTAATACTGTAATTGAAAAGCTTGATTTGGGTGAAAAAGAAGTCGCAACCTTTTCTACATCAGGTGGGTCGACTTATGACCAAGCACAAAAAGTAATGAATGAGTTAATCGGATCCGATGTTAAGCCTGGCCGTGTTTTGAGTTCTAAAAAAGATGTTGAAAATTGGTTACGAGATATTGATTTTAAGTAAGATGGGGTAAAAAAATGGCAAATTTTGAAAAAGAAGTAAAGAATAATATATTTGGCTTTGGTGGTAAGAATGTTGATTATGCGAAGTATTTTATAGGTGAAAGCTATTTAAAATCCCTAGTTGGAGAAGATGACATTGATGTGCATGTTGGGAATGTCAGCTTTGAACCAGGATGTCGTAATAACTGGCATATTCATCATAATGGTTATCAAATTTTGTTGGTAACTGATGGGAAAGGCTGGTATCAAGAGGAAGGAAAACCAGCTCAATTGTTGAAAGCTGGCGATGTAGTTGTAATTCGTGAAGGTGTAAAGCATTGGCATGGTGCAACTAAAGATAGTTGGTTCAATCACGTTGCAATTACTAAAGGTAACAGTGAATGGCTTGAACCTGTTAGCAATGAAGAATATGACAAATTAGGATAGGGGAAAATAAAATGGTTGAAAAACAAACTGCTGGACGTGATAATTTAGGAGATTTTGCACTTAAATTTGCTGAATTAAATGATGATGTATTGTTTGGATAAGTGTGGTCACGTGAAGATAAGTTGAGTCCAAGGGATAGAAGTTTCTTAACAGTAACAGCTCTAATTTCTCAAGGTGCTTTTGAACAATTAAAATATCATATGACTAAAGCAAAAGAAAATGGCATCACAAAGGAAGAAATTTCTGAAATGATTACGCAGTTAGCATTTTATGTGGGGTGGCCTAAAGCTTGGTCAGCATTTGGAATTGCTAAGGAAATTTGGAAGTAAAAGACTAAATGATTTAAAAAATATCACTATATCAAAAGAGATATCGTGATATTTTTTATTAATTTCAAATTTAGTGTTGACATTATATTCCATATCACATATTATTATGACATAATAATTAGAAATAGCTAAGAAAAGATGAGTAATTAATGTGAGTATCACTAAAGAGAGTCGTGAATGGTGAGATGCGATGTGTTGAAAGCTTAATGAAGATGGTCTTGGAGCTAGATTATCTGTGAGCCATGGCAAGCAGATAACAGGGGTCGCCTGTTATAGCGAACGAGTATAGCTTGTACAGTGTACTTAGTGAGGATATTACTGTGAGGTAGTATCGAATAATGGGTGGTAACACGTGAATTAGATGATAACACGTCCCTAGAATGACAAAAGTTGTTCTAGGGGCGTTTTTTTATGTTCAAAAGGAAGATAGGAGAGATTTTTATGACAAAAGATGTATTACATTACGATACTGTAGGAAGTTTTTTAAGACCAGAAAAATTAAAGCAAGCACGACAAGATTTTTTAGAAAATAAAATTTCAAGAGAAAAATTAAAATTTGTTGAAGATGAGGCGATTGTTGATTTAGTTGAGAAGGAAAAGCAACTTGGATTAAAAGTAGTAACTGATGGTGAGTTTAGAAGAAGTTATTGGCATCTAGATACTTTCTGGGGATTTGGTGGGATTGAACATACCATTCCAGAACATGGATACTTTTTCCACGGTGAAGAAACAAGAGCAGATTCAGCAACAGTTTCAGGAAAAATTCATTATGTAGAAAATCATCCTGATGTACAAGCATTTTCATATCTAAAAGAATTAATTAAGGATGATGATGACGTAACTGCACGTCAAAGTATTCCAGCACCAGCACAATTATACGTAGAACTTTTCAGAGATGAGCGTAATAAGAAAATTACAAATGAGTTTTATCCAGATCACCAAGAATTAGTGGCAGATATCTCTAAAGCTTATCGTGAGTTAATTCTTGATTTGTATAACCATGGTTGTCGTGATATTAAACTCGATGATTGTACTTGGGGAGTTATCGTTGATGACGATTTTTGGAATGTTTTCTCAGAAGACGGAAAGTATACAAGAGATGGTTTACAAGATTTATATCTTGAATTAAATAATGGTGCTTTAGTAGATTTACCGGAAGATTTAAGAATAACGACACACATTTGTCGTGGGAACTATCATTCGACTTGGGCATCTAAGGGAGGTTATGAACCAGTTGCAGCACATGTTTTTGCTAAAGAAAATGTCGACGCATTTTATTTAGAGTTTGATGATGAACGATCTGGAGGCTTCGAGCCATTGAGATTTGTTCCAAAAGGTAAAGAGGTGGTCTTAGGAATTATTACAAGTAAGAAACCAGAATTAGAAGATAAGGAAGAATTGAAGCAAAGAATCAAAGAAGCTGCTAAGTATGTTGATTTAGAAAATCTAGCTTTAAGTACACAATGTGGATTTGCTTCAACAGAAGAAGGAAACAAGCTAACTGAAGAAGATCAAGAAGCAAAAATCAAGTTAGTAATAGAAACAGCTAAAGAAGTATGGAGCTAATAGAGAACTTTAATATTTACCAAGTTTTTAATTATTAATAATTTACATATAAGGAGACGAATACTATGAGAAGAAAAGGTTTATTAGGATTTATTGCAGTAATTATTGTAATTGCAGTTGCAGCATTTTTCACTTTTGGTCATAAAAAGACTGAAGCTAAGAAGACAGTAACAGTAGGTGTAGTTGGACAAACTAATCAAGATGAAAAAATTTGGAATCAAGTAAAGAAAACAGCTAAAGAAAAATATGGAGTAACAGTTAAAGTTAAGAGTTTTACAGACTATAACCAACCAAATAAAGCTTTGCAAGAAGGAGAAATAGATTTAAACAGTTTCCAACACAAGGCTTTCCTAAATGCTTGGAATAAAGCAAATAAAGGTACTTTAGTTCCAATTGGAAATACAGTTATTGCACCAATCAGATTATATTCCTACAAATACAAAAATATTAATGAATTACCAAAGAATGCAACAATTGCTGTTCCTAACGATGCATCAAATGAAAGTAGAGCATTGTACGTATTAAAGAATGCAGGATTAATTAGTTTCAAGAAAGGAACTGGAAAATTAGCAACAATTGCTGACATTGAAAAGAATCCAAAGAATTTAACAATTAAAGAACTAGGCGCTGAACAAACAGCTCGCTCTTTAAATGACGTAGATGCTGCTGTAGTAAACAATACTTACGCTATTCCAGCAAAATTAGGTGATAAACAAACAATTTATACTGAACCATTAAATAAAGATTCAGAACAATGGATTAATGTCATCGTAGCTAATAAGAAAGACAAGGATAACGAAGCATATAAAGCAGTGGTTAAATCTTATCAAACAGATGCTGTAAAGAAATTAATCCACAAAGCTTATGGTAACAGTGAAGTTACAGCTTGGAATTTAAAACTAAAATAGAAGTAAAGGGGACTATGATGTATGACGGATATTATTACATTAGAAAATATAGATGTCACATTTAAACAAGGAAAGCAAATCGTTAATGCTGTTAAGAATGTCAATTTAAATGTTGAAAAGGGAGATATTTTTGGAGTAGTAGGTTATTCAGGTGCTGGTAAATCCACATTAGTACGTACAATTAATCTACTTCAAAAGCCAACTTCAGGAACTGTAAAAGTGAATGGAACATTGTTATTTGCGGATAATAAGCAACAAATTAGTAACAAAGAACTTCAAAAGCAAAGACGAAGCATAGGAATGATATTTCAACATTTTAATCTTCTAAATGAAACAACAGTAGTAGATAACGTAGCTTTTGCCTTACGTCATAGTTCTTTATCCGATAAAGAAATTGAAGAAAAAGCTTTAAACTTGTTGAAACTAGTAGGATTAGAAGATAAAGCAAAATTTTATCCGATTCAATTATCTGGTGGGGAACAGCAAAGAGTAGCAATTGCAAGAGCTCTAGCAAATGACCCTGAAATATTGATTTCTGATGAATCAACTTCTGCGTTAGATCCACGAACGACAAATCAGATTTTAGATCTTTTAAAAGAACTAAATGCAAAATTAGGTTTGACCATAGTTTTGATTACCCACGAAATGGATGCTGTAAAAAGAATAGCTAATAAAATAGCTATTATGGAACATGGAGTGATAGTTGAAAAAGGAAAATTGCGCGATGTATATCTTCGTCCTAAAGAAGAGTTGAGTCGACAATTTGTGGGAGGATCACTCGCAGCTATCGAAACCTTGAAGGCATTCAATTTGGGTAACCTGTCACCTGATCAAAAATTATTTCAACTTGTCTTTTCTGCATCAAATGTTACAAAGTCAATAATTCTTGAATTGTATAAAGAGTTAGGATTAGACGTGTCAATGTTGTATGGAAATATTGAAGTTTTAGAGAGTGAACCTGTAGGAACTATGTTTATTTTGGCTAAGGGAGAACCGGATAAACTCGATAAGGTTGCAGATTATTTGAAAAAAGAAAATGTTGAAGTAACAAGAATTGATGAACGGGGGATTTGGAATGACTAGTATTATTGAAAAATATTTACCCAATGTAGCAAACTTGGGCTGGACTGGTGATAGTGGTTGGTGGACTTCAATTATTCAAACACTTTATATGACTTTATGGCCTGCAATTTTTGGTGGGATTTTAGGATTGATTTTTGGAATCATCTTAGTAGTAACTAAGCCCAAAGGAATTTTAGAAAGCAAGCTCTGGTTTAGTATCTGTGATAAATTAGTTTCACTATTTAGAGCTGTTCCATTCATTATTTTACTAGCTGTTATTGCTCCAGTGACTAAACTAATTGTTGGTACACAAATTGGAACAACTGCAGCAATTGTTCCTTTATCACTGGGAGTTTTCCCATTCTATGCTCGACAAGTTCAAGTAGCATTAGAAAGTGTAAATAATGGTAAAGTTGAAGCAGCACAGGCCTTAGGAGCAACTAATACAGACATTATCCTAGATGTATATCTTCGAGAAGCACGATCAGAACTCGTTAGAATTTCAACAGTAACTCTTATCAGTTTAGTTGGCTTAACAGCGATGGCTGGTGCGATTGGTGCTGGAGGTTTAGGTAATACGGCTATTTCTTATGGATATAATCGTTTTAATAACGACATAACTATTGTAGCGACATTATTAGTTCTATTGATAGTTATAGTAATCCAATTAGTAGGAGATTTTTTGGCAAACATATTAAATCATCAAAAGAGATAGTTTTCAAAATTAGATAAAATCTAAGAATCGAGGCTAAAATTATGGAAGAAAAAGAAAAGATTAAAATTTTGCAGGATTTAATCCAAATTAATTCAGTTAATGGAAATGAATTAGAAGTAGCAGAATATTTACACAAGCTTTTTGCAAAATCAAATTTAGAATCGAAGGTTGATGAATTTGGTGATAGAAGAGCTAATTTAGTACTAGATGTTGGACAAGGTGAAAAAGTACTAGGACTTACAGGACATATGGATACTGTTGCATTAGGAAATGAAGATAAGTGGAGCTATCCTCCATTAGAAGCTAAAATTGATGGTGACAGATTATATGGACGTGGAGCAGCTGACATGAAGAGTGGCTTGGCAGCTTTAGCAATAGCAATTATTGAATTATCAGATTTGGGAAAAATACCAGGACATATTAGATTTATTGCAACTGCTGGCGAAGAGTATGGTACACCAGGAGCTAACAGGCTAAGAGATTTAGGAGTAGCTAAAGATCTAGATGCATTAGTTGTAGGTGAAGCAACTAATGGAGATATAATATATGCACATTCTGGGAGTTTCAATTATCGTATCGTAAGTCATGGAAAATCTGTTCATTCATCAACACCAGAATTGGGAAATAATGCATTAGATGCTTTAGTTGATTTTGCTGCTATAGAACGTACACTTTTTGATGATGTTCCTCGCGACCCATATTTAGGTGAACTAAAACATAGTGTAACCATTTTAAATGTGGGTGAACAAGTTAACACAATTCCTGATGAAGGAGAACTTTATGGAAATATTCGTCCAACTAGTGCTTTTAATAATAAACAAATAGTTGAACGTTTAAAATCAGCGGTAGATGAAGTGAATGATAAAAATGGGGCTAAACTCACTTTTGAATTAATTCATGACTGGTATCCTGTTGTTTCAAATCCAGAAGATGATTTTGTACAGACAGCATTAACTGTTAGTCAAGAAGTATTCTCTAATTATGTTGAAGGTAAGCAACCAGAATTGATAACAATGAATGGGGCTACTGATGCATCTGTTTTTGTAAAAGATAACACTAACTTACCTGTTATAATTTTAGGGCCTGGTGAAAGTAATGTAAGTCATCAGATCGATGAATATACAACAATTTCTAGTTATTTAGCATTGGTAGAAATTTACAAACAAATAATATTGAGATATTTTGAATGAAATAAGGGTTGGAAAAGATAATTGTCGTCTTTTCCAACCCTTAATTATTATTTATTGAAATTCAATAACATCATCAACACTGTAGCGGGTAGACTTAATATCAGTAGATTGACTGTCAGCTTTACCAACAGCAATTGCCATAACTGGGACATAACGTTCTGGATCTAGCCCTAAAGCAGTAGCTGCTTTTTTAGCATCATATCCAGCAATTGGATTAGTGTCGTAGCCATGAGCACGAGCAGCTAGCATGAATTGCATAGCAGCTAAAGAACTATCAACCATAGCATCAGCAGTTAATAATTGTTTATCGGCATTTTCATACAATGGTAAGAAGGTATTAAGGATACGATCTAATTCTTCCTTACTAATTTGTTTTTGTTCGTAAATGTTTTCCCATAAAGCACGATATTTCTTAAAAGCTAGAGTATCACCGAAAAGCATTACAATAGCAGAAGATGTTTCTAACTGTGGTAAATTAAACTTCATGAAGAATGAACGTAATTTATCTTTTCCTTCTGGAGTATCAACTACGATGAAATGCCATGCTTGTAAGTTACATGCAGAAGGAGCAGTAATAGCATTGGCAACCATTTCTTTCAATTCTTCACGAGGAATTTTTACAGAAGTATCGAATTTACGTACTGAATGACGACCTAACATTACACTTTCGAAATCATTGTTTTTGAAATTAGTCATGATAATTCGCTTCCTTTGGTTCTATAATAGTAATCGTTTTCACATAATATTATATCACTAAAATAGTTATAGAAAAAAATTCAAAATTATAAAACTGTTTCTTTTTATTGTAAAATAAAAGAATTATAATACAAATGAAAACGTTTTAAAAGAATGGAGTGATTTTCATGAGTAGTTTTGTTGCTAATGAGGAAGAGATAAGAAACTTTCTTTGTCGTCCTAACATGAAGAAGCAAGATGGAATAATGTTTGCCTATGTAACTTCAGCTGAGAAGTTAACTGAATTGGTGCCTAAACCTTTGAAAGTTGTAGCACCTGTCATCATGGGTTACGTTACCCATATGGGAGATCCAACTTTTGCTGCTCCATATGATGAAGCTGTATTGTATGCGTTTGTTAGTTACCAAGATAAGATAATGGGAGCCTACCCATTTGTCTTATATCTAAGTGGTGAAGGTGCAGAGGAGGCGATGATTGCCGGTCGCGAAGGTGCATGTATGCCTAAGAAATTGGCAGATGATATTAAAATAGAAAAATCAGAAAATAAAGTACAAGCTAAAATAATCAGACATGGTACAGAAATTTTGAACTTAAAGTGGGAAGCTGGAGTACCTAATGATGTTGAAACAGTTAAGAAAATGTTTGGTAGCCAAGTGAAATTAGGTGAACCATCAGAAATGGCAAGTTTCTTCATTAATTACGATATTGAACAACAAGATGATGGATCTAATAAGTTTGTAAATACTGAGTTAATTGCAACTCAAAGTACAGGCTTAACTACTGATATGGAAATTGGAAAAATAGATATGAAACTTACTTCCAGCGAAGATGATCCTTTAGCTGAATTAGAAGTACTTAAGCCAGTTGGTGGCGCACATTACAAGATGGACTATTCCGTTATGCATAAGACTCTGAAGCTAGACTCTCTTAATCCAGAAGAAATTGCTCCATACTTGATTACTGGACACTACGATAGAACTTTCGTAACTAAGCAAGATTAACGAGAAGGTGTAGATTATGAGTTTTAAGAAAATTACAATTGCCGGAGCAGGTACATTAGGTAGTCAAATTGCATTTCAAGCCGCATTCTATGGATTTACGGTATCTATCTGGAATCCGCATCCAGATCGTGCAATTAGAAGATTGAATAAAGTTCAGAAGATGTATAAACAAGAGATGGGGATTACGGATAGTGATGTAAAAAGAGCGATGAAGAATATTGTTGAGATTACTAATGATATGGAAATCGCTACTAAAAATACAGAATATGTGATTGAATCAGTTCCAGAAAATCTAGAAATAAAGGAATATTTGCTCAACCTAAAAACTTATATATCCAATAAACATTGATATATAAACGATTATAGACACTTTTTAAAGTGTCTATTTTTAATTTGAATACGTAATTGAATACGTTTTGACTAAAAACCAATATAATTTGCAAATTTTTCTGCCGTTTTTTCTCTAGCTGATTTAGTAACATGAGTATAGATATCCATGGTTGTTTTTATGTTTTCGTGTCCAAGTCTATCTTGAACCTCTTTGATGGATGCACCACTTTCAAACAATAGCGACGCATGAGTGTGTCTGAATCCATGTGGTTTGATTGGTGGAAGATCGTATTTCTTGATAATTGTTGTTAAGAAATAATTAATGTGCTTTAATATCAATTTTCCGTTTTCTGTATGGAAGATAAATCCGTCGCCTTTATCAATATTTTTGCCTTGTTTAAACAATTCTTTTCTAAGCTTATTTTTCCACGTTTTAAGAGTGTTTAAAGTGATTGTATCTACTGATATAGTACGTACGCTTTTACGTGTCTTAGGTGTCTGTATATTAAATTTACCAGTACTATCTAAAGCCACTGTTTTATTAATTGAAATAGTTCCGTTTCTAAAATCCACGTCAGACCATTTTAATGCTGCTAACTCACCTTTACGCATGCCAGTGAAAGCTAGCACTCTAAATACTACATACATTTTATATGGTTCATTCTGCTTGAGTAAATCTAAAAATTCTTTCAACTGATTTTTATCATAAAAATCTGAATCATGTTCATTATCAATAATGATTTCACGTTTTCTCTTAGGGATAACGATATCGTCCATAGGATTTGCCTTGATCTGTTTCATGGATTTAGCATAATCAAAAATTCGACGTAAAAGGCTAATTACGTTGTGGTAATTCTTATAATGATTATGCAGTTTGTTAATACGTTTCTGACAATAGGCGGTATCTATCTTATCGACTCTTAACGATCCAAAATAAGGCAGTATTTGCGCGCTTATGATGCCGGCTTGGGTGTATACAGTGCTTTCTTTTATAGTTGTTTTATATTGCTCAAACCACATTTTATAAACCTCTTCAAAGGTCATGATTTTTCTTGAACTTGTTGGAAGTCCGTTTTCCATGACTTCAAGTTCTAACCTTGATAATGCAGTCTTTGCCTCTGCTATCGTTCTAAATCCACGTCTTGTTGTGCGTCGTTGTTTTCCAGTTACTGGATCCGTCCCAAGATATAGGTTAAACATATACGCTTTAGAGCCATCTTTTTTAGTATATTTTTTGATTTGTGCCATTGAACTCATCTCCTTAGAATGTATGTTCTTTTTATGTTCTTTTTAAACCCGCCGATTTCGACGGGTTTGCTAAAATTCTAATTTCATTTGCTTAGATTGAAAAGTGTTATAAGCCAATCGTTTTGTTAATTTCATGTATAGCTATAGCTTTTAGCACTTCAAATGAAATGCCAGAAAGTTTGCTAGATACTTTTTTTGTTGCTTTCCAAATCTTATTATCACGAATACTGTTAAGGTATTCATGACCTGAATAAGTTAAATTAACGTTTGTAATAATTTTGATGGTGTTATTGGCATATATAAAGTTTGCAGTAACTAAATTACCTTCTTTCAGTTTTGAAATAGTGTAAGATAACTCATTATTACTTTTGTCTGTACTTTTGGCAAATTCAAATAAATCTTTAGAATCAAGCCCTTGTAATGGGGCTTTTTCTTCTACATGGATTAGTAATTTTCTGATGAAATCATAATCTAGTTTCACATAATCACGTCCTTTCTAAAGTACAACCAATCCAACAATCTTAAACTCATTATTTTAAATTTATACCGTTTCCTAGTAATTTACTTTCTGCAATAGTATTTCCGTATCTATCTTTAAAAGTAACTAATCCTATATTATCATCACCAGTTTTTCTCTTAACAGCACCTTTAATAGCATTATATATATTTAAATACATTGCTTTTTGTTGATTGTCAGTTGCTGAAAGCGCCCTTGAAGGAACAGTTACAACATATCCACCATACTCATAACTTATTGCAAAATCTCCTAAGTCATTATTTTGCATATATTCATTTAATTCTTTAACGGCTTCATTTATTTTTTCATCATCATTTGAAGACGAATCACTTGAATTTTTGCTTTCAACATCATCAGAAGTTTCACTAGATGATGTTTCTTTTTTCGAGGATTTAGTAACTTTTTTCTCACTATGTATAGAACTGGTTCCTTTACTATTTGTATTATCATCATCAGGATCGACAATAGCAAACATTAGAAATATAGTAGCTATTGTACCTAAAACAACACATTTGAGAATGCCAAATAAATATTTTTTACCACTACTTGTATTTCTTGTTTTAAATGCGATTTTAAATGTAAAATAAACCATAATAATTCCTAAAATAAATATAATAAATCTAATCATATATTAAAATCTCCTATCTAATAAATTCTGACAATTTTTCTGAAATTCCTAAGTAATTTGGAATTTGATATTTAGTTAAAGTAGCTATTTCATCTTTGTCTTGCATATCTATCAATAATTTCATAGCTAATTCGTTGGCTTCGCGTTCCATTTTAGGAATATTTATATCCATTCCAGTATGGCGATAAAAAGGGGTACTTGTGCCATCATGTAATCTAATATGTGAATATTCATGTAAGATAACAAAGTCTAAATATTTACTATCCCAATTTGAATTAATAACAATAGTAGAACATCTGTTATTTGTCACAGTAAATCCGCCGGTTACATCGTCAAGCTCAAGTTGTAACAATTTGATACCAGCGTCACTAATTAATTGTTTAGGATTATGTAATTCATATTTATGTTTAATCTTATTGAATTCATTATTGATAAAAAAACTCATATCAATCACACTCCTAATCACGATATTTTTTAGGAGTAAACTTCTTTTTAGCTTCCATTTTATTCATTTCCATAGCAGTTTTTACTGCAATCAAGATTCTATCCTTTTGTTCTTTTGTAGCAGGTTCTCCATAGAAGTTTAAATTATTTCCAGTTTCAATACCTTCCATTAATTTTTCAGCTTGAATAGCAATATCATTTTTTTCTTTATCTGAAAGTTCGTAATATTTTTTCTTTTCCATATTGTCAGTGTTTCCTAATAAATAATCACTAGAAACATTGAATGCAATAGCAAACTTTTTTAACTCAGAACTAGATATTTTTCTAGTGCCAGCCTCTATTTTATTCAAGGTCGAGTTGCTCATATCTACCATCTTAGCTAAATCAGTTTGTGATAGATTTCTACTTTCTCTTAAATTAATGATTCTTTCTTTTAAAACTTTGTCATCTGATTCGCTCATATAAAACACCTCTTTTTTTGCTATTTACGCAATAAGTATATCATTTTTTGCAAAAAAAGTAATAATTATTGCTAAAATAGAAATTTAATTGTTGACATTGCGAAAATAGCAATGTATGATATAGTCACAGGGTTGCGAAAATAGCAACTATCGAAAGGAGTGAGTATGATGCCAGAAATTAATCTGGAATTAATAAAACAGCAAAGAAAAGCTAAAAGATATACCATGCAATACATGGCGGATCACTTAAAATTAAACAATCCTAGTGCTTATCAAAGAAGAGAAAGTGGAGAGTATAAGTTTCAAGCGGTTGAAATTTACGCATTATCTAACTTACTAGGTATTCCAATGGAAAAAATTTTCGTTAAAAAGTTGCCAAAATAGAAATTTTTATATATCGGTATGTTGATTTTCCGAAATTTTTCGAGCAATATCTACAGCTTCTTGTTTGGTTTTAGTATGAACTGTAGCCCGCTTTGAACCAGTTTTTTTCACGGCCCAACCACCAGCTTCTTTGTTAGGAATAACATGATGTTGATTATAAGACATATATTTGCACCACCTTTCTTCATAAATTTTACTTCAAAATATCGTAGTAATCAATTTCAAAAATTAGGAGTCGTATATGTGGGATAAATTAGAAAAATTACTTAAGTCTAAAAACATGACTAGGTATAAATTAAGTAAATTAACAGGAATAAGTCAGACTACATTACAAAGTTATAAAGATGGATCAGAACCATCATTCAAGAACATGTGCAAGATAGCGGACGCGTTGAATGTCAGCTTAGATTATTTCAGAAAGGAAAATGCTAAATGGAAGAACTAATAAAAGTAACAAAAGACAACAAAGGAAATTCAGTAGTAAGCGGTAGAGAATTACATGATTTTTTAGGAGTAAATACACCATATACACAATGGTTTGAGAGAATGGTTGGATATGGATTTACTGAAAACGTTGATTTTATAGGTTTATCACAAAAAAGTGAAAAACCTATTGGCGGACGTCCACAACAAGATCATGCCTTAACAATAGATATGGCAAAAGAAATTTCCATGATCCAACGAACAGACAAAGGTAAACAAGCACGTCAATATTTTATCGAAGTAGAGAAAGCCTACAAGCAAGGTCAAACACAATACAAACTGCCACAAACATTCAGTGAAGCGTTAATTGAGTTAGCTAAGGAAGTTAAGAAAAATGAAGTTCTTAAACCTAAGGCGGATAAATACGATAGATATTTGAGTAGTAAAGGTTTAATCACAATTACCGAAATTGCCAAAGAATACGGTATGAGTGGTAAGGGATTAAACAAGTTCCTACACGAAAAAGGCGTTATCTACAAAAAAGGCGATAAATGGTTCGTGTATCAACGTTACGCAAATGACGGCTTAGTAGGTTATGAAATCTTTATGCCAGAAGATAAAGAAATCAGACGCACACTTAAATGGACAACTAAGGGAGAGCAGTTTATTAGAAGCATTTTAGAAGACGAAGGCATTGCTCCAGTTCTTGAGAGACCTAGTCAAATGACGATTGAAAAGCCACAAGAAGAATACGACGGAGATTACTATACAGCAAGTGAGATTGCTTATAAGTTATATCTTCCAAAAGGTGCAGAGTTGCTTATTGGTAAGCTAGCTAATGAATACAGATTAAAGCCAGTATTCAGTGATAGCAATAAATATTGCCGTCGAGTAGTAGATGAATACGGAAGAAAAACATGGCAATATACAGCACTCGGAGCAAGAGTGATCGAAGAACTAATTGAAAAAATGGAGGTTTAGATATGGAAGTTACAGTTCCAGTTGAGATTAAAGTGAATGAGTTGGCAAATGAAATTGTCAGTCAAGCACTCAAGGCGTTTGATACACGCATGAATCTAATAACTGATACTTACGATTTGCCACCATATTCAACTCAAGAACAGCTCAAGCAATCCTTAGGAATTGGACAAGGTCGTTTAAATGAATGGATTGCAATGGGCTTAAAGAAACAGATATGGTCAAGTGGTTCAATCCGTTTTGATCGTGAAGAAGTTAGACAATTTTTGAAAGAACATTTTGAAGTTTAGGAAGTGATAACAATGCGGTGCATTTACGGAATATTTATCTGCATGGCATTGGCTTGCAGCGTTGATTTATATAGGTGGAACAAGAAACGGAAAGGAGGTGATGAAAAGTGATCACATTAACTAACGCTGGGTATGTTGTATTGGTAGGATTATCAGTTTTAGGTGGATATATTCTACACGGTGTTGTAGATGCCATTAAAGATGGAACGTTTTTTGATTAAGGAGGGATAAGCGTGGAAGATTTAAATTTAAAAGTTGCTGACGGCGGACGCTTTAAATGTGATAGTTGCGATTACGTATTTGAAGTGTACGGAGCATACGCTGAAGATATCAAGCGTTGTCCTATTTGTGGAAGTTATGATATTTGGATCATTGAAGAGATGATGATTTAAAGGGGGGTGAGATTGTGGCAGAACAAAAAAATTCAGTGGTTGCCGCCACTGAAAACAAAAATATAAAACCTAGTTATTATTATATAACAAAAATTATGAAATTTGTAGACACAGTAGAAGATAGATACAAGTTAGTTAAAAGTTTCTATTGTGTTAATAAAGGTGATTTGAGTAAAGAAGATAAGACTAAAACTAGGGTAATGATGAACTTGTTAAAAATGCAATTAGAACAAAAGCAAGGAGCGTAATGAGATGGCTGAAATAGAAGAATTAGAACAAGTAGAAGTTGAAGAAGATAGATTTATCGTAGATAGTCCAGAAAAAGCAGATTGGGCTTTATATAAGCTGAGAGAAGCTAATAAACTAATCAAGCAAAATGAAAAAATAGCAGAGGAAAACCATGAACGTGTTGATAAATGGTTAGAGCGCGAGAACTCTAAAGCTAATGCATCTAAAGAATATTTTGAAGGTTTACTACAGGAATACTTTACCAATGAAAGAGCTAAGAACTCTAAGTTTAAATTTAGTAGTCCTAATGGAACTTTATCATCAAGGAAACAACAAGATAATTGGATTTATGAAGAGAACAAATTAGTTGATGTGTTAAAAGATACTGAGTTTGTAACAAATGTACCTAAGCTAGAAAAGGGACTATTCAAAAAATCAGCAAAGAAAGGCTTAGATAGTCTATCAGTTGTTGGAGACAAGGTTATAAATACTAACACTGGAGAAGTTATTGATGGTGTCCAAATTCAAGAACAACCAGACAAAATTGTAATCAGTACGGAGGACTAAGCATGACTAAAAAAGACTATGAACTTATGAAACTAGCTGAGAAAGTCAGCAAGGATAGCGTATGGATGTGGAGCAAAGAGAGAAAGGAGTGATAAAGGTTGAAAATATATTTTAACGGTGAAATTCCGAAGCAACCATATCTGTATTTTGTATACGGAGCTGGTGGCACTGGTAAGACAAGCTTGCTGAATCAGTTTGAGGGAAAGAAATTACTGTTCTCATTTGACATGTCAACAAATGTAGTGCTTGGACGTGCAGATACTGATATAGCAGTAATAGAGGAGCATGACAAAGAAAATATACAAAATTTAGTAGAAGAAACCCTTGAAAATGCTATTAAAAGTAAAAAATATGACGTTATCTGTTTGGATAATATGTCAGCACTTCAAAACTTAGTGCTAGAAAATATTGATGGAAAGTCAAGAGATGGACGTCAAAATTATCAGAAGTTACAACTTTGGTTTAGACAAAGAGGAATGTATCTAAGAAATAGTGGTGTAACTGTACTAGCAACAGCACATCAGATTAATAATGGTGGAAGTCTTGGAAACGGTAGATTTAGTCCAGACATGAATGATAAAACATTTAATGCATTCACATCAATGTTTGATTTTGTGGGTCGTATTTACAAAAAAGATGGTAGTAGGTGGATAGATTGCGACCCAGAACAGGGAAATCAAGGTAAAAATCGAATAGATGATAGAACCTTGATACATGCAGAAGATTTATTAGAAGTCAAAGAAGAAAAGAAAGTAGAGGAGAAATAAAATGAGTTTTGGATTTACAAGTGATACAAGTAAAGTTTTTGGAAAGATGGTAGAAGAAGCAGGTAGTTATAACGTAAAGATCATGGATAGTTCAGTTGCTAAGAAATCTAAAACAGGTAAAGAGATGGCTGTCTTAGATTATGAAGTTCTGGATGGTAAGTATGCTGGTGGATCAATTAAATGGCACAACATAGTGTGGGATGAAAGCTCAGAAGAAGCTACACAACTTTCGTTGAAAAGATTTAACACATTAACTGCAGCTTTAGGTTTTCCAGATGGTACTAACTTCAATATGATCTTAGAAAGATTTGTGAATGGAATTAAAGGTAAGCAATTAAATATTACAGTTGATTGGGAAGAAGGAAATAATGGCAATTATCATCTAACTGTTAAGACACAACAAGAGCTTAAAGAAAAGAGTGAACCCAATGGAGTGTTTAGACCAAATGGGACTAAAAAAGCAACTGAAACAAGCACAAATCCATTTGGAAACTCTAATCAATCAAAACAAGAAACAACGAATCCGTTTGAACAAACTACATTGGAAAATACTGATCCATTCGCAAAGAACTCAACAACAATAGATATTCCAGATAAGGACTTGCCATTTTAGAGGTGTAGCAAATGGAAAGGTCTAGAGCGTATAGATTTTTTCATAACAAAGAGGAGTGGCTGGCAATCAAGCCAGTTGAATCACTTAATTTAGATCATATAGAAACGGTTAGTGGATCTAAGGATGAATTCTATATTGATTGGGAGCTTGCAGATAGACGAAAACTTAGAGCAAAGCAGAGAAGATTATTCTTTGCTTTGATAAATGACATTGTTCAATGGTCTGTAATGCCGTTGGAATACATCAAAGATATGTTCTATCTGCAGTACTCAGAGTATACAGGCAAGGAAATCAGCCTAGCAGATAACTCTAAAACAAGTGTGAGTGATGTGAATATACTGATAGATTTAGTCATTGATTTTATGTTTGAGTGGAACGTTCCTTTCAAGGAAGGATATAAGCAACTGCCACGAGAAGAACAGTACTTTATTTATCAATGTTGTAGACACAGACGTTGCTTAGTGTGTGGAGATTACGCTGATATTCATCATTTGGATACGGTAGGAATGGGAATGAATCGAGACCACGTAGATCACACAAAGAAGTACGTAATGCCACTGTGTAGGACGCACCATGAGAATTATCACCAACTAGGAGCTGAAAAATTTTCAGAACTCTATCACGTACCAATCAATGGAATAAAACTTGATGCTGAAACACTTAAGAAATTAGGTGTCAAAGGAAATTACGAGAGCCAGTAAGCTAAGACTGCCGAAAGGGTGAGAAGCCCTTTAAGGAGTGGCAAATATGATTATTAACAATTTATCCACAATCATGGGTAGGAAAAGAATCAAGATAAAGGAACTTCATGAACGCACTGGAATTTCAAGAAGCACTTTAACCAAACTTTATTACGATAAAACGTCAATGATTAAGCTAGATACGATTGATACGTTGTGTTCAGTTCTAGATGTTACACCAGGAGAGTTGTTTGAATACAGAAAGGAGTGATAAATATGGAAGAGAAACCTAATTATTATTCTATTTTAACTGCTGATGTTAGATATGACAAAGAACTTAAAGCTAATGAAAAATTATTATTTAGTGAAATTACAGCATTGGCAAATAAATATGGATATTGCACAGCAAGTAATGGTTATTTAGCTGATTTGTATGATGTAAAGAAGACAACTGTTTCACATTGGCTAATTCATTTAAAAGAAAAGAACTATATAAGAATTGAAATTGAGAGAAATGACAAAAAAGAAATAATCTCAAGAAAAATTTATCCAGTTTCTACCCCTATTGCTCAAAAAAGCAATAGGTATAGTACAAATGAGCAAGACCCTATTGCTCAAAAAAGCAAAGGGAATATTACAAGTATTAATAATATAAATATATCAGATAAGGATAATAGTGAATCAAATAATAAAAATAGGTTTAACTATTCTAAATTCATTAATTCAATAAATGAAGAAGCTAATACTAATTTTAGGAATTCATCAAATAATAGAAAATTAATACATGCAAGATTAGCAGATGGATATGCAGAAGAAGAACTAGTTAAAGTAATTAAGTTTAAAGCTAACCAGTGGAAAAATAATGAGAAGATGAAGAAGTATATAGTACTCACAACATTATTAAGACCAAGTAATTTTGATAAATATATACAGGAAGTAGAAAGTACCCCTGAACCACAAAAAAAGAAGAGTAACACCAGTTCCGCCCGCCACCCAGAGCGAACAGAAGAAGAGGAACGATTGTATCAACTTAGGTTATATGCATCTGAACATCCAGAAATATATGAAAGTGATACTGAAGGAAATAGAGCTATAAGAGAGGAGTTAGAAAGACTTGAATGAAATAGAGTTAAGGGTGGTGGAAGCCCTACTGAATAAACCTGATTTAGCAGATAGTACATTCATTAACTATGAGTGGTTTGAAGATATCAGATTAAGAAACATTGTAGAAGCTATTCAAAAATTAGAAGTTCAAGAGCGTACTCTGTTTAATATCTATTCTGAGATGACTAATGACGGAAGTATTGAATATAAGCATTTAGTAGATTTGCAAGGTCAATTTGTAACGGATGCTAACTTTGACAATGACGTTAAGTCATTACACAAGATGTATGCTCAACGTAATTTAGAACTTAGTATGGATGTTTACAAGCAATCACCAAGGAAACAGGAATTAGCTAATCTATCAGAAGCAATCTCTGAGTTATCCAAAATTGATGAAGAAGATGATAACGGAGAACTTGAAGGAGCAATTGAAGAACTTCAGGAAAGATTAGCAACTAATCAACCAGCAGGGATCAAAAGTTTTAAAAGGCTAGATGATTTATTAGCTGGTGGTCTGTATGGGTCTATGCTTTTTACAATTGGTGCTAGACCTGCAGTAGGTAAGACGGCTTATGCAGTCAATCTAGCATATCAAATTATGATGAATGATCCAGAAGTTCAAGTTGATTTCTTTACCCTTGAAATGAACAAAAGAGAGATGTTGAATCGCTTTATTTCAAGGAGTGCAAATGTCGATAGCCAAAAATTAAAGAATCCAGCAAACAATTTAGATCTAGCTTTTACCTCTATGATAACAAACGGAATAGACTGGGTAAAAAATCATAAGTTGAGAATATATGATAGGATCCTCAATCTTGGTGGAATTCTTAGCGTGATTAGAAAGAATGCATCTAAAGTTAAACCTAATAAGTATGTAGCGATCATTGATTATATAGGGTTGGTAAAGGTTAATAATCGTCAAGATCGTTGGTTACAAGTAGGTCAGATAACACGAGAATTAAAAATAATTGCTAACGAATTTAATGTGCCAGTTATAGCACTATCACAATTAAATCGAGAGTCTGAGAAACGCAAGGAATTATTATTATCTGATTTACGAGAATCAGGGAGCATTGAACAAGATAGTAATGTGGTTGCTTTTTTATACAGACCTGATGAAGAAAATAAGTCAATAGTAAGGCTATCAGTCAAGAAAAATCGTGAAGGACAACTTGGAGATATAGATTATTACTTTGACGGAAAGTATATGTTCTTTAAAGAGGGCAGTGAAACTATATGAGTTATATGGATTATAACGAGTTTCAGGCAATCATGCTTGAAAATAGTTATCAACAATCAAAAGCAGTTGAGGTTTATTTAAATAAAGCGTCCTACTATACGAGATTGATAAATCGAATAGTAGAAAACACATCAGATAAACAACCAATTGTAAGAATGAAGATGGAAAAGTTTATCAAGATGTATAACGATAAAAGAATTGAAGCAGTGTGGGATGCAATTTCAGTAGCTGAATTAGAGAAGTTGCAAGGTTGGAAATTCATTGAAGATGGTGAAGAGTTTATCTTGCAACTACAGATTAAATATCAAGGGAAATTGAAAGAAGCTACTGAATTTGAAAAGAAACAAGTAGAGTTAGCAACTCTTTATGAACAGGCTTATAAGAAACAGTTAGTTAAGGAGAATTAGAAATGAGTTTAAATTTTTATAGTGAGATCGATAGTTTACAAGTAACAAACAAAGATGAAGTAGTTATCAAGATAAAGACATCAGGTTCTAATTTGGATAAACAAATTGATGAGTTAAGAACGTTAAAAAATGATGGTGCAGTACGTATCATGATTGAATCTGCAATTGTACATTATACGGTTCAAAAAGATATTGAAACTGGAGAAGATGTAACTACTTATGAAAAAGATTCAAATGGTGCTTGGCAAAGTAAACCTAATGGACAATCAGCGTTGAATTTAGGCTTGGATCAAGTAATTAATCAAGATGAAGATATTACAGCAGATATAGTTGATAAATTCTTAATTCAAGAAAAATATGAGAATGAATCAGGTTTCAATGTACGACAAGCGTTATTAAAAATCAGTGATGGTTTTACATTTGATGATATTGCTAAAGATATGAAATTAAAAAACACAACTGAACTAGTTAAGAAATTAAATGAAGCACGTATGCAATATGCGCCAATGGCTAGAGCATGGTTTGAAGAATCAAACAAGCAAAGAAAGGCAGAGTAATATGGGAATTAATATCAAATTAGATGAAACCTATTATATTACTGACAATAGTTACAATACAGCTATTTTAGTAAAACAATTAGGAATTAATAAAAATGGTAAACGTGTAGAAAAGAAACGTTATTTTCCTGATTTTGGAAGAGCAATTGTAGCATGGGCTAGAGAAACTGGAAAAAGTGGAGAGAACGTTACAAGTTTTCAAAAAGCTGCTGAAATTTTTGATAAGAAAATAGAAAAAGCTAAGACTGCTATCAATGAATCGTGCAGAATTTCTTACGAAAAAGGTAAGAAAAATGGAAAAGAAGAAATTATCCAAAAGTTTGAAGAAAAACATCACGTTAGAGGAGCATCAAAATGAACCATACAGCAAAAAAAGTAACGGTTGGTAGTTTTACATTTGATAGTCAAAAAGAAGCAAATTTCTACCTAAAATTTATCAAAAATAGTGGTTACAAGTATGAAATACATCCTAGCTTTTTGATAAAAGATAAAGTTGCTTTAGGTGGTGTTAATCTAACTAGGATTAGTTATGCTCCAGATTTTGTAATTTTTGATGATTACGGAAAAATCAAGCATGTATATGATGTGAAAACAAGTATTAATACACAATTTGGAGCTGATACTGCTGCCAAGCTGAGATTTAATTTGTTTGCTAGAAAATATGGTGTTCCTGTTGAAGTAGTAGTACCACGAGCTAACGATTTTAAGATGAAAATTTATGGTTTGACTAAAAACGTCAACACTAGACACGAGCGAACTAATCGCAAAGGTAAGCAGATAGTTGAGTTTTACGATGTAATGGCAAGCGTTGACTATGATGTAACGGACTTTATAGGAATTTAAAGGAGATTTAAAAATGGAAATTGAATACAAAAATTCAGTTAAAGATATAAGCAAAGGTATTTATAAAGTAGGTAATGTAATTTCACGATTTGGATCACCTTTTTTAGTTGCCCGTAATGACGCAGGATTTTATTGTCTTGTAGATTTAAGTAATGGAAGAATTTTTACTCCAAATTGTGCCACTTTAAAAATATTGGCTGAAGATTATGGTTCTGTTGGAGATAAATTAGTCAAAGCTAAGCTAATCGTTGATTACAAGCTAGATGGAGATACAGAAGATGAAGATATTGAGTAAATTTCTAGGCTTGTTAGTGGGTGTTGCAGTTTTTGCAAATGTCATAACCTTGATACTTGGAATCTTTTATTTCTTTGATTTTTTCCTATTCAAGTTGTGGATAGCTGAGTTAGTAACAACGCTTGTAATAGCAGGAATCAAAGTACATGTAACATATATGATTTTTGAATCAGAGGAGAAAAGACAATGAATGAAAATATTGAAGCAATGTCAGAAGAATTAAGAAAAGAGTTTCCAAAAAAAGTATATCAAGAATTAGATTTGATAATTTATGACCGCCACAAAAATAATTATTTTTTAGATGATGAATTTCAAGAAAAAAAGTTTAGAAATTTGTTTATAAATTACAAAACGAGCATGGTAGAGATTAGTAGCGATAAATACAATATATTTGATATTCATACAAGCATACTCATCGAGCAAGAAGAATTGGCGATTATCGGAAAAGTTATAAGCATAGTAGTTAAACATTTGAGCAAGATTGAATTTATAGAAGAATAGTAATTTAGAAAAAATAAAAACTATAACGTGTGATGTTAATAATTTACCTTTTTTTGAGAAAAACGTAAACAGATGAGGAGAAAATGACATGAATTATCAGAAGAAAGTAGATATGAAAGAAGTTAAAAAAATACAGGAGCAAGCAACTGAAATAGCTAAAATATTGAAAAAAGAAGGCTATGAAGCAGGAGTAATAGCGTTAGGTAAAGGCACAGGAGTCGCAACTAATGTTTTCGGAAACAGAAAAGACGTGCTATTTACTGTATACACTATTTTGGAAAATTTGAAAGAAGAAGACAAACTAATGCTTTTATCTATGATTTTAGGTATCAATTTAGGAGATGAGTAAATGAAGATTAATTATAAAAGCAACAGCACTAAGCAAACACATCAAGTTGGCAATGTTATTAGGAGTAGTAGTGATTTTTTATATCTTATAGCAAATAACGAAAAGGGAGAACTTTTTGCAGTTAACCTAAGCACTAACCGTATATTTGGAGCTTATAAGACAATGGATGACCTATTTCATAATATTGGAGACTATGATGATGTTTTAGCTCATGCAGAAATAAACGTATTTTAGGAGGAATCACAATGCTACATGAAGGCAATGTTGAGAAAGTGATCGTTTATCTAAATGACGGAGATACATTTACTTTTACTGAAATATCAAGTGTTAGTGAACATACTAGCGAACGTGGAGCATTGGCGCTTGAAATCAATTATTTAGCAGATAATGAAACAAAAGCTTTATCTAAAACTATCTTCGTACTAACAAACAATAATGTAGTTCACTATACGATAATTTATAAGAAAAACGTCTGACCTTAGTAAGTCGTTAAACTACTAACGTTTGAACGGTATACATTCACACAATGCCGTGTAACAAATCAGGATCTCAAACAAACGTTAGGCTTGGAACTTGTCAAAGGGTTTCAAGCCATAGGCAGTAAAGATGCAAGGGAGCTATAAAACAAAAATTTATTACAAAGGTAGGTGTAATTTCCCTTTTCCATTATTTCATGCAGTAGCAACCAAGCAGATTTATTGCCAAAATTAGGGTTTATAAAACTACTTAATCTTTTAAATACAACTTAGTTACAGTCACAAATAAATTTTGGAAGGAGTAAAATCCTCCGTGCATTATATTCTTCGTGTGTGACTGTAACATTGCCTTGCATCCACATGATTTGAGATGGTCACACGTTTTGAGGGCGTGGTAAGGCTTTAGCTAGCTAGAAATATAAGAGAAAGAAAGGATTGATTAGATGAAATTATATTTGGTTGAATATTTTATTAACAATAAACTGCATAACATGATTGTTAGAGCAAAAGACCACAACGCAGCTGAAACACAAGTTAAAGTGTCTGTGATAGCAAATATTCATGATGACAATTTTTAGGAGAAATATTATGGGAAAAGTTCATTTTAATGTTAAGGATATTTTTGGAAATAATCATAAAGAAGTAGAGATTATTAAAGTTTATGAAAATACTGCATCAATTCAAGATGTGAGTACGGGTTTAACTTGGATAGTTAGAAAACATGAATTAGGACTAGAAGAAACAAACCCAAATCATAAATATCCAGGACATTTTGATTATCGAAAAACTAAACGCCAATGGAAAGGTAAAGAACAGCAATTGGTCGATATGGTTAGAAGTTATAACTAATAAAAAGCACGCTCCCTTGGAAACGTGCATAATACATAAACTAAGATAATTATACCACAGGGAGAGTGCTTAGCTTGGAAGAATTAATGATACCCGGAATGAAAAACATTGACTATGATAAAACAGCTGATAATGTAGCAAGGTTTCTAACTGACAAACGTTACTATCCAAGACTATACAAGATATATCAACAGGCAAGTCCAGAGTTTATACAAAGTCCAAGTTTAAGTGGTATGCCTGGTGGAAGTATAGGAAACAGTAATGAAGAGAAATTAGTGAAATATCTGTATGCTAAGTCAATAGTTGATGGAGTTGCTGATACATACGATAAAGGGTCAGTAGAGTTGAAAGTAGTACTAGATAATACACTAGGAAAAATATCAGCAGTTGAGGCAATGATAAAATTACATTTTGAGAATACAAGATATTATCAAATTAGGAAAAAAGCATTGAATGAATTCGCAGATGGTTTAGAGATGAAAGTTAATTGTCCTGATTTGCATGTATATGTTGAGTAAAAATTTTTTTTATTAATTTATACTACTATATGTAGTGTATATGTACATATAGGTTATTAATACAGTAGTAAATTTAATTATTAAAATACAATATATTGTATTTTAATGAAAATGTAACCATATTGACGCATATAAGAATAATATATTATAATACGTATATAGAGATCAATCCCTTCCGTTCCACATTAAGGTGGCAGATACGTTCTGTAGACGGAAGGTTTTTTTGTAGGTGATTTTATTGACTGATAATGAAAACATTCAACCATTAAGCCCAGAAAATTTACTTTTAAAATTAGAAGAAAATGGTGTGAGTATAGTAGAAAAGGATGTACGTAGAGACATAAAAACAGTTAAAAGAATAGGTTATTATAAACTGAAAGAAATTGCGCAATATTATGTTCTTGAAAAAAACGAAAAAATTTCATTTGAAAACTTATTAGAACGATATTATTGTGACAAGCAACTTAGAATGAATACCTTACATGCTATAGAAGATATAGAAATATATTTACATAACTGTATAGGGGAATTGCTTGGAAATAAGTATGGACCTTTTGGATATCTTGATTTTAAGAATTGGTGTGATAAAGCTAAATTTAACAAGAATGAAGTAAAAGAAGATGAGCATAAATTTAAAAAGAAGTTAGCCAAAAAAGCCAAGAAAAGTAGAATGCCTGATTTGAAAGAACAAAAAAATTTAAATTCGAAATCTTATCCAACGGTCTGGTTAGCAATGGAAGTATTAACATTAGGAGAATTAGTATTTTTATATAGACGAATGTCAGTAAAAAACAAAAAAATAATTGCTACTAAATTTAATACTAATCAAACAGAATTATTATCATGGTTAGAATGTTTGAATCTAATTAGAAATATATGTTGTCATAATTCAAATTTAGTGAATATAAAATTGACGACTAAACCTAAAATACCAAATAAATATAAAAAATCTTTATATTTTTTTGATAAAAAAGAAACCAACAGATTAGCATTAACTTTAGTAGTTATAAAACGTATGATGGAAAGTGTTAATCCTAAGTACGACTACACTAAGTTAAATAAAACTTTATCAAATCTTATAAAACGACAAGAAGATAAAATTGATAATTTAACTAAAGATAAGAATGCACAATTATTAGGATTTAATAAAGCTTCCGATATTAATAAAATTTTTCCAAAAAGAAATCCTAGAAGTAAGAGACGTTCAAAAAGAAAGAAAAACTATAGTAAATATACTAAAAAAGTTTCTAGGAGATAAGCTAGGAACGAGACGATATACTGATGTAGCATGTTTTCAGTATATCGTTTTTTTATTGCATGTGTTTATTTTAGAATAAAAAAGTGTAGAGCGAGTGTAGAAACAGTGTAGACCAAGTGAAGACTTTCCATGCTATTATGTTATTGTAGCAAAGGTAAGTTAGGTTAGTCGCTTTATAGACCATGAGAGTTAAAACTTACAATGCATATTTTAATTGTCATAATTATTAAGTCAGTCTATCCAGGCTGGCTTTTTATTTTGGAGAAAATTATGAAAGACAGTATAGATTTCGGAAAGGTACAAACTTATGAAGAATTAAGGATGTTACGTGAGTTAGAGAAACATTATAAGAAACATCCAGTAAAACATAAACGTAAGTACAGTAGAGATGTTAGCAAGATTAAATTAAAAGGTGGTGGGTGATATGGTGTGAAGAAAAGTGAAGAAAAAGGCCCTTTTTTTGAATTAACTAAAAGGCAAAGAAAAGCCGTTGTTATGCTATATGAAGGTACTTATACCAACAAAGAAATTGCAGAAATACTTCACTGCTCAGAGAGCTTAATTTATAAGTGGAAACGTGAAAATAAATTATTCCAACAAGCTAGAAGACAATATGAAACTATGATTATTGAAGATAAGTATGTTTCAGAAGCAATGCAATCTATTTATGCTTTAGTAAAAACAGCCAAGTCTGAAATGGTTAGATTACAAGCTGCTATTTCTATTTTGAAATTGGCTGGTAGATTAACTGATAGTAGCACACCAGAGTTAGACAAAGCTAAGGTACGTAAGACAAACGCAGAAGCAGATATCGCAGAGTACAAAGCTCAAATACTTAAAGATAGTGGTTCAAGCGGTGTAGAGCTATTGAACGAGTACCTAGACAAAATAGACACACTTGCAGATAAGGAAGTGAAACAAGATGGGACTAAGGCAGATGTATAGCGAGCGTCAAATTGAAGTCTTGAAGAAGTACAAGCAAGGCTTTCGACTGATGATAAATTACGGTGCAAAGCGTTCCGGAAAGACTGTAATTGATAATGACTTGTTTCTAATGGAACTGAGAGAAGTCAGAAAAAGAGCAGATGAAAAGAATATAAGAGAACCACTTTACATTTTAGCTGGCGTTTCATCAAAAACCATTGAACAGAATGTATTAAATCCTATACGAAACAAATATGGAATTGATTTTCAATTTGATAAACACGGAAATTTCACTCTGTTTGGCGTCAAGGTTGTTCTAGCTTATACCGGTTCTATTGGTGGCTTAGGTGCTATTCGTGGGATGACAAGTTTTGGATCATACATCAATGAAGCATCAATGGCAAATATGGAAGTATTTAAAGAAATCATGGATCGATGTTCTGAAAAAGGTTCAAAGATAATTTGTGATACTAACCCAGATAATCCAGAACATTGGCTAAAGAAAAATTATCTTGATAATGATAATTCAAATTTTAAAATCATTTCAACACATTTCACTTTAGAAGATAATACTTTTTTAGATAGTGATTATATAGAGCAACAGAAAGCTGGAACACCTAGCGGGATGTTTTATGATAGAGATATCTTAGGTCTTTGGGTTAATTCAGAAGGTGCTGTTTATCAAGATTTTGATAAGAATAAGATGATAATTGATGAAGTGCCAGATAGTTTAACATATATCGCTGGTGTTGACTGGGGATATAGTCATTTTGGCTCGATAGTAGTATTTGGTAAGGACAATAAAAATAATTATTACTTAGTTGAAGAACATACTAAACAATATAAAGAAATTGATTATTGGACTGAAATAGCACAAAAGATAAGACGTAAATATAAAATGGATATGCCTTTTTATTGTGATACAGCGAGAGTAGAGCATATAAATCATTTTGTTAATGCAGGAATTAATGCAAGATATGGTTATAAAAGCGTAATTAATGGAATTGAAATAATATCTAAACTGATGAAACAAGGCAATTTCTATGTGAAAGCTGGAGTAACTGATAGATTTCTGAAAGAAATATACTCATATGCTTGGAATGATAAAAGTAGAGATCAAGATGCGGTTATAAAAGAAAATGATGATGTTATGGATGCAATGAGATATTGTTTGGCTACACCAATTCATTTAGATCAACAAAGAAAATATTATCCAACTCCAGATAGAAATAAGATTAGTCAAGGATTGAGAAAATTGGGATTGTAGGAGGTGCGGTATGCTAGATAATAAGGAATTATTTTTTAGGAGTTTGAACAGTCAACTATTACAGAAAGCTAATACTAGTAAATCTATTGTTGAAACAAATAAAAAATATTGTATTCCAGAAGATAAATTCAATGAAGTGTTTAGTTCTGAAAATACAGAATTAATAGCAAAGTTAGTAAATACCTATATTGTTCACCATTATACCTATCAAGCTTCTAGAATAACAATGTTACAACGCTATTATTATGGTGATAACGATATTCATTATTGGGTAAACGACAAGGCAGCTAATGGTAGAGCTGATAATAGAATAGCTAGTGGTTTTCCTAAATTTATTACTAATATGAGAGTAGGGTATAGATTAGGTAAACCAATCCAATTTAAGTGGTCTGATAACACTGATCCTGATAATGAAATTATTGACTTAGTGAAGAAGTTTAATAATTTAAATGATGAAGAATATCATGAAAAAGTAATGGGGATTAACTTATCTATCACTGGTAGAGCTTATGAACTTTTATATACAGGAGAATCAGTGCAAGATAGCAACGGTGACTGGAGTATTCCTGATGTTCATTTAAAAGCAATAGATCCAGCAACATGTTTTGTTGTCTATGATACAACAGTTGAATCCAAGCCTTTATTTGCAGTAAGATACTATGCTTACGAATTTAATGATGAAACAGTATATTATGCTGATGTATATACCTCTAGTAAGTTGTACCACTATAAGATTCAAACAGCCAATGCTGGCGGAAAAATGGAGTATTTGAGTGATGATGATTTATCATTCGACCAAGTACCAATTATTGAATATTATAACAACGAAAATAGAGTTGGAGATTGGGAGCAAAAAATAGACAACATAGATGCGTATGATTTAGCAATGTCTGAAATGGCTAATAGTCAAGAAGATTTTGCTAATGCTAAGTTAATGATTAATGGAGATATGGATTTTGAGAAGGAACCATTAACTAAACCAGATGGGACACCAATTTTAGATGAGAATGGAGAACCTGTTTTTGTACCTAAGATAGATACACAAGATAGGTATTTGTTTTTAAAACCATCTGTAATACCTAACGCCAATAACGGAAATACTGTTATTAATTCAAGTGCGGAATACTTAACTAAAAACCTTAATGAAGTAGGTTGGGAGATTTATATTAAGCGTTTGGTTGCTGATATCCATAAAGATACTAATACACCAGATGTAAGTGATGAAAATTTTGGTGGTAATAATAGCGGAATAGCCCTTGCTTATAAATTATTTGGCGAAGATCAAGAAAGAAGTATGCAAGAATCTTTATATACAAAAGGAATCATGCAAAGATTAAGATTACTCAATTATTATTGGTCTAGTCTAAAATTATGTGATAAAAATATTGTAAATAATTTTGCAATAAAGTATCTGCCAAATGTTCCTAAAAACGATAGTGAAATAGTAAATATGTTCAATATCTTACAGCAAAGTGGATCATTAAGCGATAAAACTTTATTAGAGTTTATAAGCGCTATTACAGGAATTGACGCAGAAACCGAAGAAGAAAGAATTAAACAACAACAGCAAGAAGAAGGTAGATACGGTTTTGATGGATCATTGCAGCAAGTAGATGCAAAAGAACTAGAACATGCAAGAAGTATGTTGGATTTAGATAATACTACTAGAGTACAGACTCCAAGCGATTTCATACGTAGAATGAGAAGTGAAGAGTAATGTTATCTAAAAGTAAAATGCAAAAGATCTTAAAAGAAATCTATGGTGCTAATTTAATTGATAGGCAAACCTTAGATAGATTATTTAATAGTTCTGAAAAGGAAATATTGGGCTATCTAACGTCTTTTATAGCTGATGATAGTAATTGGTCTGGAAAGGCAAATAAAGACGATATAGAAGAAATACAAGCGGAATTAAATGAGTTGTCAAAAGATAACAATTTAGTCCCGCTTGTTTCAGTTATGATAGCTAATTTACGAAATGCAACCGCAGGAGATGTATTACAAGCTAGAATATCGTTACCTTTAATTAAAGTTGCACAACAGCAACATAAAATGGTAGATAACATAACTTCTAAAGTTCCTAAGTTGTTAAGCAAATATTCTAAATTACAAGCACAAGAGATGACTAACAATCACAAAGTTCCACCTAACTATGATGAACTATTAACTAAAATGATCCGTAGTAGTTGGGATGAAGCTCATCTAAGTATTAACAAGGATATAAATTATACTATCCAAAGAATTAAACAAGTAGCAAAACAAGCCGCTAGCGCTACTGATGATAATTTAAACTATGCTAAAAGGATTGATAAAATACTGACTGGCGGTAAAGTGGGTAATGGTGCAAGTGGAAGAGCACAATCAATTATTAGAACATTTGCCAGTAGAGCCTTAAATGAAACAACATTCGCTAGTTATAAAGCTAGAGGGATACAGTATTATAGATTTTTAGCGTTGGAAAGTAATACTTGTGCAGAATGTCAAAGCATGGACGGAAAAATATTTAAAGTTGATGATGCAACGGAAGGAATTAATCGTCCACCAATTCATATAAATTGCCAGTGCTGGACTGTTCCAATGGAAAACACTAATTTTGTTAGCGGAAGTGAAATTTCAGAAGAAGATAGTAATGAATAGTTAAGTATAAGCGCTCATTGAAGTACTTTTTATTTTGGTCTTTTTTGAGATTGCAGACCTTAAAGAACAATCTTTTTTCGTTGCCGAACGTTAAACGAGTATCAGGTTGAGACACCAAGTGAGGAGAAAGAATATGTCCGAAGAAGTAGAAAACCAAACTGAAACAGTTGAAAATACCGAAGAACCTAAAAAAGAAGAGAAAAAGTTTTCTCGTGATGATATTGCCAAAATGGTAAATGCTCAAGTTGATAAAATCAAAAATGATTTAGAAAGTAAATATTCTAAGCAACTTGAACAAGCAAAGGTAGAAGCTTTAGAAGAAGGAGAACGCCGAGCAAAGATGACTGCTGATGAAAAAGCAGAAGAAGACCGTAAGCAGCGAGAATTGGAGTTCGAACGTCGTGAAAAAGAACTTGAATTAAGAGAACGAAAAGCAGAAACAAGGGATTTATTAACAAATGCAGGGTTACCATTATCTTTTGTCAGTCAATTAATGGGTAAGGATAGTGAAGAAACTCAAAGAAATATTAATGAATTTCAAAAGATTGTTAATCAACAAGTTCAAAATGAACTACATAAAAAAGCAGCTGGTAAAGTACCTAATACAAGTTCGAGTTCTCCAGCTCCTCAAAAGAAGTTATCTGAAATGACACTTGATGAGCAAATGGCTTTATATCATGAAAATCCACAAGCATTTCAAGTATTACAAAATAATAAATAGGAGGAAGAATAATGCCACAATTTAGTTTAAAAGATGCAATCGTACCTGAAATTTTTGCACCTTATGTACAAAATTTATCAACAAAAACAAATAGATTTATCACATCAGGGATTACAACATCTAACTTTGATATTTCCGCTCAATTAACACAACCAGGAACAGAAATTCAAATGCCTTTTATCAATGATTTAGAAGGTGATCCTCAAATCTGGAATGACACTACAAATATTGCAGTTGATTCAACAACAACTGGTAAACAAAGAGCGTTCAAATTCTGGCTTGCCAAAGCATTTGGATATACAGATTTTTCTAAAACAGTATCGGGAGCACCTATTCAAGAAACAATCGCACAACGTTTTGGTGCATATTGGACTAGAACGGACCAACGTATCTTGTTAGCTACTTTAAAAGGCATTTTTGCCAATACTGATATTGCTACAGCTAAAATGTTTGATGACTCTGCTAATGCATTCAGTGCTAAAGGATTTTTAGCAACTATCTCACGTTTAGGAGATTTACAAGATCAAACATTTAATAGTATTGCAGTTCATTCAGCTACTTATGCAATGATGAAAGCACAACAAATGATTGATACAGTACAACCAGCTAATGCAGTAACACCATTTGGAACATATAACGGTATGAATATTATTGTTGATGATGATTTACCAATTGAAAATGGAGTAGCAACTTCATATATTTTTGGTTCTGGTTCAGTTGGATATGCAGTAGCTGCTCCTGCTGATGCACCAGCTATTGAAGTAGATAGAAATGCTAGAGAAAATGGCGGACAAACAGCAATCATCAATAGACGTGTATTGGCAACTCATGTAATGGGAACAACTATTGCTGATTCATTTGCTACAACTGCTGGTACAGTTGGAATTGAAGCATTAGAAAAAGGCACTACATGGGATTATGTAGTAGATCCACGAAATATCCGAGTAGTTGCATATAAAGCAAAATTAGATGATGCATTTGTAACAGCAACACAAAAGGGTTCTACAGACAAAAATAAGAAAGGCGCTACTTCTTCTGTAAAGTAGGTGATTAAATGAAAGATGAACTTGTTTTGAAACTATTAGAGATAGTTAAAAAGGATAAGTTTATTGATGATAATACACTAGATGATGTTTTAATGAATTATTTAAAACAAGCTGGAGATATGGTGTGTTTATATATTGCTGAAAATGAACTACCTAATACTTTAGAAACAGTAGTAGTGAGAATGGCAGAAAATCATTATATTCAAACAATGAATGATGCTGATGGAGTTAAATCATATACTGAAGAAGGTGCTAGTTGGACTTTCAATGATAATGATTTAACACCTTTTATATCTTTACTTGAAAAATATCTTGATAGTAAAAATGACAATTACCATAGAGGAGAGTTGATGTCATGGTAAGGATAAGAAAAATTGTTTTAAGAAACAAAATTACTAGTAATGACATTGATTCTCTAGATGATAGTTATAAAATTTCAGATACTGAATGTTTTGCACATGTAACTGCAGTATCTGGATATCAAGCACAAATTAATCTAGTTGGTAAACAATATGAAAGCTTATTCGTTGCCAGAATAAAAGGTTATAGAAAGGCAAATAGTATTGTTTTAGATAATAAAGAGTATGAAATAATACAAGTTAGATATCATGGAATAACCAGAACTGATATCTATTTTGGTAATAAAGGTAGTGATGAAAATGCCTTGGAATAATGACAATATCCCTGCTATTAAATATTCTTGGAGTGATGAGAGCCGAGATGATTTAGAAAATATAGCTAATATCTTAGATAAAGATTTTAATGGTGCTGGAGCTGAATTAAGAGCAGGTCATAAAGCGATGGTAACTAATCTTAATGCAGCTTTGAATATAAGTGCTATGGACGCTAGAGAAGAAGTAATTAAGCTTATGAAACAGCGACAATATCATTCTAAAAGTGGTTATATAGGTCATGGAAATATGGTTAGTCAAGTTAAAGATCATGTTACAGATGATAAGCAAACACATTTAATCTATACAGACGCAACTTCAAAGGATGGTTATAATTATTCACAAGCATTTGAATTTGGATTACTCAATAGAAATTATCCTGCACAACATCCATTCAGAGATGCAGGTAATAAAATCACACCACAAGTAGAAAAAATAGCAGAAGAAGCAATAAGAAAGGGGTTCTCATAGTATGGAAACTCCTTTCTTGATTATCTATAAAGGAATTATCAAACAACTAAGAGCCAACGAAGGTTTAAAAGATATTCAAATAAAAACACCGTCGCAAGATTTTAAAAAATTACCAGTAATTATTATGCAACTTATAAATGGAGTTCCAGAAAAAATAGTGAAAAATGCTAGAGTTTATGATTATGAATTTCAATTTGATGTTGTAACTGATAAAGATAATCTTGTTAAAGGTTTAGAAATTGCATATCAATTAATGGATATACTAAGAAATTTAAATATTGATGAATGTCAAATTGCTTTGTTAGATGATATTAATTTGTCATCTTTTATTGATAGTTCAACAACACAAATTTTAAATAGACAAGTATTAGATGTTAGATTTCAAATCATAGAAGAAAATATAATTTAATTGGAGGTATTAACATGGTTAGTACAGGATCATTAACTGCAAGAGATTCAGATAAAATTATTTATTATTGGAAACGTATTGAACATGCAGCAGTAGCAGATTTACCCGCAATTTTAGGGTTACAAGGTGCTACTTCAACAACAAATCAGCGTAATGTTCAATCTACACAAACTAAAACAGGTGTAATTAAATCAGTACAAGCACCTAATCAAACACGAGTTGTAGATGTGATTATGACAGATCCTAAAGGTGCAACTACTGATATTGCCAAAGAATTGTATAACGCATGGCAAAATGGCGAAGTTGTAGGTTTATGGAGATTAGATTTAAATACATTGTCCTACAATACAGAAGGCAAGAGACAAGTAGACGCTGAATTTTCTAAATGTTTAATTGGTAACTTGCCAGAAACAGAAGGATTAGGAGCTGCACAACAATCCAATATTACATTTGATGTAATTGGTGTTGCTCGCCGTTATGATAGCAATGAAAATCCATATCATTTAACAGAAAATGATCTGCCAGAAGGTGCATTTGATAGTATGGAGAAATTCTATAACTTTGCTAAAGGAACAGAAGTAGGTATCGAAAATGGAGCAATTGTTGATAAAACAACTTCTGACGCTAAATCAGGAGTAGCAGATAACTATACTTTAGGGCCTAAAGCTTTATAGTAATACAACGTTGCCTAAGAAATAAACAGTACGCAAGGGGCGGCTATTGGAGGTATTTAAATGTTAATTAAAGGAACAGAAGTTGAAGTAAAATTCAATCATAGATTCTATAAAAATATTGTCAAAGGTTATAAAAGTAAAGATACGGATGGATTTTCAAATTTTATTAATGGATTAATAGCAAAAGATCCAGACGCTTTAATTGCTGGATATAAATTTGGACTTATTGGTAAAAAATTTACTGATGATGAAGTTGCTGATGCTTTAGAAGATAGTGGTGTTTTTGATAAAGACAATCCATATAAAGATTTGTATAAGAAAGTTGTGAAAAGTGGTTTTTTAAAAGCGAAAATTCAACTTATGAAGAAAAGTGCAGAAGAAGATTATCAAACTATCAAAGAATTATTGAACAAAGCTTTCTTAAAAAAAGACGAAAAAGAAGCATTAGAAAATCAATTCAAAATGACCGAACAACAATATCTGAAACAAAAGAAAGCAATGGAAGAATTAGCAAAATAATTGAAGAATTCGATAAGTCAATGTTACTTCTGTTAGAAAATCTAAATATTTATGTTGGTAAGTTTGTTTTAGATGAAGTGTTGGACTTAACACCAATTGAGGCAACTTATATTCTCTCTGGTGGGCAAAAAAGAGAATTAAATAGGTTACAAGGTGAATTGTTGTTATCTAATGCAGTTAAGCCAGTAATTTTAGTTGATAATGCTGAAGAAATTAATCAAACTGTTTTGTCTCAATTGCAAAAACAACAAGATGATATAAAAGCAATAACTGATGAAAAGATACAACAAGAGCGGATAAGACAAACTGAAATGATGAACAAATTTACAGAAATATTTGGATAGGAGGGATAACATGGCTAATGCAATTGTTTCAGAAAAAAGAATAATTGTTAAACTTATTGATGAATTTACTAATAAATACAAAATAGTTAGTTCATCAATGCAAGATTTAACTAAGCAAATAGAAGCCTTTAATAATAAATTAAAAGTCGGTACAGCATCTCAACAGTTAAAGCAAGAGATGGATACTTCACAAAAAGCTATTAAAGATACTACTGAAAAAGTAAAAGATCTAGGTAAAGAAATTGAAAAGCCTAAAAAGACTAAAATTGATAATTCTAACGCAGACAAACAATTAAAAGATCTAGAAAATCATATCAAGAACTTTCAAAAGCCTAAATTAGATTTTAAAGGATTTACATTTGGAATTTCAGATGCTGATAAACAGTTAAAAAGGTTTGAAGATCATGTTAAGAATTTTAAGCAACCTAAACTAAATTTTAATGGCTTTACTTTTGATAAACAAATAAAAGAAGTTAATTCTAAAACAAATAGCTTTAATAACACTTTACAAAAGGTTATTGGAAGTCTAGGAAAATTAAAGTCTAATGCTACTAATACTTTTAGTAACATGAAAAAAAGCATGGATGAAACAAAAGAAAAAGCCAGTCGCTTAGGAGATATTATTAAAGGCTCTTTAGTAGCTCAAGGTATATCTGGTGCAATTTCTGGTACTTGGAATTTAATTAAAACTGGAATAGGTGGAGCAATAGCTGAAGGTCTAAAATATAACAGATTGCAGCAAAATATGAAAGCCCAATGGACTACATTAGCAGGTTCAGCTAAAGAAGGGCAAAAGTTAGTAGATATGACTAACGAATTAGCTATTGCTGCACAAAACTCAACAGAAATGGTTAATGGATTAAACCAACAATACTATTCTGTAACGGAAAACGCAGATAAAACTAAGGAACTGACTAAGGCAACGTTGACACTTCAAGACGCATTCGGTAAATCTGATGCAGAAGTACAAAATTTTTCCTTGCAATTCTCACAAATGATGGCTAATGGTAAAGCCAGCGCTCAAGATTTTCTATCATTTACAAACGTCTTTCCTAAAATGAAAGGTGAATTAGTAAAGTATGAGCAGGAAGTAAAGCATAATACATCACTGACCACTAAAGATATCAACGAAATGATTTCTAATGGTGAAGTTAGTGCCGAAGATATGTTTAACGTCATGATGCGAATGCAAGATAAGTATAAAGATGCTACTAAAAACTTTGGTTCAACACTTGATGGAATGGCAAGAACTATAAAAGGAACTATACCACGATTGCTAGGTTCAATGACGCAAGGAATGGCAGCTCAAGCTAATCCAATTTTTCAACAAGTTTCTAGTTGGGTAAGTGATAAAAAAACAGAAAAAAAGTTTGAAGAATTAGGTAAAACCATTAGTAAAGGTACATCATCTGTTATGGAAGCTATCCAAAAATCTATTGGCGCTAAAGATATGAGTGACCTATTAGATAAGATGATGGATGGAATAACTAACGGAGTTGAGAAGATAGCGGACTTCTTATCTGAGCATGCAGACGATTTAATAACAGGTGGCAAAGCTATTTGGGATATCGTAAAAGCACTTGGTGAAGGTGTATGGGATAGTTTCGCAACGTTTTTAAGCATTCTAGGCGGAGGAGATGCTGGTAATTCAACAAAAACAGTTGCGGATAGCTTAAAAGAAATTTCCAAGCATAAGGAAGCAATTGAAACTATCGGTAAACTCTGGGCTACTTATTGGGTTGCGTCTAAGTTCTTCAAAGTTGCTCAAGGGATATATAGTATTGCAGATGCCATTCAAATGATTGGAACAGGTAAGTCTTTAAAAGATTTAGGTGGATTATCAGGATTATTCAAGAAAATACCTAAGAAAATAAAATTAAAGCCAACTGTTGAAGAAGGCGGAATTTTAGGAAAGTTCAAAACATTAGGATCTAGTGCAGCAAGTAAATTTGCTAAACCATTTAAAAGCATAGGTTCTAAGCTTGGAGCAACTAAATTAGGCTCAAAAGTTGCTGGTATTTTTGAAAAGAGTGGAAATAGAGCTGGAACAAAATTTTTTGACAGTTTATTAACCAAGATAGGTGGAGAAAAGTTAGCTGGGCTTGGAAAAGGTATAGGCGGAAAACTTGCTGCAGGTGCTGGAGTAGCTTTTTCTGCTTTCGACTTATTTAAAGGACTAACACAAAAAAAAGATAGAGCTTTTAATATTGGTAAAGGTATAGGTGGTCTTGCTGGTGCAGGAATTGGTTTTGCCTTTGGAGGTCCAGTTGGAGCCAGTATTGGTAATATGTTAGGTTCAGCTGTTGGTGGAGCAGTTGTCAAGCACTGGAAAGGTCTTAAGACTGAAATGCATAAGATCATGAGTGGTGATTGGTCTGGTGTGTGGTCTGATGCTAAAAAGGGCTTTTCTAATATGGTAGATGGGCTTAAAAATACCTGGGGTAAGACTAAAAACTTCTTTTCTGGCAAAGGTTTTAAAACTGATAAAGAAATTAAGGATTCAAAATCAAAAGCTAAGAAAAAGCAAAAAGAAGATGTTGTCCCTGATTTTGAAGCACCAGTTACTAAAAAGCAATCTAAAGCTCAAATTGGATACATTAAAGATGTTGAAGCAGCTTTAAATGAATTAAAGAATAAGATAAAAAAGGCTGGTCTAGGTAAAGCAATGACCAGTCAAATGAATAGTATTAAAAAAGCAGTTAAAAATACTAAATTATCATCTTCATTTACAAGCTTAAAGAAGCAGATTGAAAAAGTAACCAAATCATTTAATAATTCGAAAATCGCTAAAAAATTTGGTTCAACATTAAAAGAATTAAAAACTCAAATAAATAAAAATAATCCATCAAAAGAGCTAAATAAGATTGGCAAAGAATTTAAGAACTCTGCTAAAGCTGTTAGTGAAGTTGATAAACCAGTTAATAGATTAGCTAGAACTTTAAAGAGTTTGGATAAGCAATTAAAGACTTTTAAAAAGGTAAATCCATTTGGAACTCTGAATAAAGATATAAAAACTTTTGACTCAACCTTAAAGAAAGTATCTTTTGGCAAGGAATTATCTAAGCAAATGGATATTGCTAATAAAGCTATGGGGAAGAGTGGCTTTGTTGGTGATTTTAGTTCAATGGTTAAGTCAGTAATTAAGAGTTTGAAGTCATTTAAATCATCTTTTAATTCGAGCTGGAAAGCAGTTTGGAGTAAGGCTAGACCAACAATGAATAATTATTTAGATGATTTGCCAGGTGCCTTTTCTAAAAGAACTAATAAAATTTTAGACAAGCAAGAAGATTTTGAAAGCTCATTTAATAAATCTTGGCGTGGATGGTTGAATTATATTTCTAACAAGTTCAAATCAACTTTTGATGAACTACCAAGTGAAGCTCATACATCAATGAGCAAAATTATTTCTGAAATTAATAAAGGTATCAACTCTTTAAATTCAGTTATTTCAGCTTTTAGTGGAACTTCATTAAAAACAGCATCTTATGCAACAGGTACTCCTAATGTTGCAGGAACTCATCCAGGTGGATTAATGACTGTAAATGATGATGGTTCAGCTGATCCTAGAGAAATTATTATGCGTCCTAATGGTGATATGTTCATGATGAATGGGCGTAATTTAACAATTTGGGGCGAGCCTGGAACAACAGTATTTAATTCAACTCAATCTAAATTTATCAGTAAGATGATGAATGTTCCGAAATATGCTGATGGAACAGATAGTAGTTCTGATATGCTTGACTACATTATGGAACATGCAGAAGAAATTAGTAAAAATCCATTGCCATTTTTAAACAAACAATGGAAAAAGGCAGTTAATTTCACTCATGGTTCAGAATTTTATCAAAAATTTGGTAATGCATTAGGAAGTGGTTTCCTAAAAGCTATCCAAAATCCATTTAAAAAGATGGTTGAAGAAAGTGATGTAGCTACACCTGCTGGAAGTGGTGTTGAACGTTGGAGACCACAAGTAATTAGAGCTTTAAAAATGCTGGGATTATCAACTTCATTAGTTGGAAAGGTGTTAAGGCAAATTCAAACAGAATCCAATGGAAATGAAAAAGTAACACAACAAGGAGCCGATCCTGATGGAGATGGTTCAGGTCCTGCTATAGGGTTGATGCAAACTAAACGAGGAACTTTTAATCAATATGCTTTAGCTGGACACCATAATATCTTCAATGGTTTTGACAACATGCTAGCAGGTTTGAACTATGCTAAGCATAAATATGGAGATAGTTTATACTTTTTAGGTCAAGGTCATGGATATGCTAACGGTGGAGAAATTACACAAAAAGAATTAGCCTGGATAGGAGATAATGCACAACAGCATGAATTTGTGATTAATCCATATTCTGCTAGTTCTATACCACTAACTAATAAGCTTATAGATACTATGTCTAATGTTCGTCCAGAATTAAAGAAGAGCGGTAGAGCTTCTAATTTAGATAAAGTTATCAATATTTTGTATACAATAGCTGATAATGTTAAGAATATTGATTTGCAGCCAGTTGTTAATATTGATGAGAATGCTAAAGCAATTAATAAGTATAATGCTAAAAATCTAATGTTGAGGAGGGGATAATTTGAAAGTTTTTTCTAGTAAAAGCAATAGACCACAAGCCTATAAATTTGAAAAACCTACTCAAACTACTAGAAATAGTTTAGGATTTGATCCAATTGAATTTGCTGTAAGTTTAGATGGTGAAAGCTGGTTATCATGCTATGATAATTCTGATTTGGATAACGTATATTGTTATGATTTCGATATCCCAATTGCCGTACAATCAGATAATTTACAGAAATTGGGGATTAATGACGGACAAAGAATTATTTCAAGTTCATATGAAACTAGAGAATTAAAAATGAATGTAGTATTTCATGGATTGGATGAAAATGACACTAAATTAGCTATTAATGAGTTACAACGATTTTTAACAACTCGAGATGGAATGTGGATAACTTGGAGTAATTGGGGACAACGTTGTTATTACGTAAAACTTAAGCAAATTACACCTTCTATTTCAAGTATAAGAGATTTTACGGCAGAGATTGTATTTACTGATTTAATAGGTTTAAGTAGAACTATTGGCGATACATCTGACTTATCAAATTTAGTTTATGGATTTGGTAATAAGATAACTCGTGATATGAGTTATACTTTCAAAAGTAATAGTTTTAATGTTTATAATCCTAGTGATATTTTAATTGATCCAGAAAGAAGAGGACATCCGTTAAAAATAATTTTATCTGGGTCAAGTAATGGTGGAATGAAGATAACTAATAAAACAACAGGAGATTATATTACTAGAAAAGGTAATTGGTCTGGAGTATGGAAATTAGATGGTGTTAATCCATATCTTAATAACACAAATGATGGTATTAATACCGATCACGGTGTTATTACACTACAAAAAGGATACAACGCTTTTCAAGTTGATAATTTTACTGGTTCTATTAGTTTTGAATTTCCATTTTGGTATTTGTCATGATTGAACCAGTATTAATTAGAGATAGAGCTGGGGAAAATGAGGAAAGGGTGTCTTTCTCTGATTTATATAGCTCGTTTCAAGAAACTTGGGAAGTAAATAATACATTTCAAATAGATTTAACATTGACGTATACAGAGGATTATAAGAAAGTATACAATTTGGCTCAGGCTGCTTCATATGTTATTTATAAAAATCAGATGTATTCAATAGAGCAGATAGAAACTACTATAGATACTAATTTACTAACTAAAAAAATTACTGCTAAACATATTCTATTAGAGAAGTTGAAAAATTTACGTGTAGATGTTGACCCGTCCAAGCCAACAGAGAACACTACTGATAACCAAGATACATTAAGCAACTCAACAAATGGAAATACAACAACAGTTGTAAAAGCAGATAAGTACGTTACGATTTCTTTGAAAGATTGCTTAGATAAGTTCTTTAATTCTAACGATCAGGGTATTTCTTATAATTTGCATGGTAATTTTCCATCAATTCAAGTTGAAGTATCAGGTTCATGTTTAGATTGGCTAATGTCTAATTTATCTGAATTTCATGCTGTATTTGTGCCTAATGATAATAGATTGGACGTGTATTCAACTGATGAATTTAAAAAGAAGAGCGGTAAGACGTTTAGATATTTACACAATACGGATAATATTGATTTACAAGTCGATATAAACGAACTAAAGAATTCAGTTCATGTTGTTGGTGGAAAAATCACTAAGGAAGTTACAACAACTAATACTGAAACTGTACCTGCTGAAAGTGGTGGAGCCGATAAAGTAGTAGAAGATGCTAAAAAATATCTAGGAATACCTTATGTTTGGGGCGGTAAAACTCCATCAGGCTTTGATTGTTCAGGCTTAGTAGCATACATTTATCATGATTTTGGAATAAACATACCTAGTTATACCGTTGATATGGAAAGTTATGGTACTGATATATCACTGAATAATATTCAATGCGGAGACATGTTATTTTGGGGACCACATGGAGCTTCATATCATGTTGCTATGGCACTAAATTCTACTGATTTAATCATGGCGCCACAGCCAGGAGAAAATGTTAGAATTCAAAAAATAAGTGCTTGGAGACCTGATTTTGCTAAACGTAATCAACAAATGGCAAGTATTGTATCCAAACAAGATACAGATAAGAAAACAAATACAGATACTTCAAGTAATGATGAATTTCTAATTAACTATACTTACACTGATGGTAATTCCGTAAGTAAATATGGGCTAAGACGTTCTGAACTAATGGAAGTTGATTTTATTAGAGATAAGAATGTGATGGATAATTACTTGAAATCAAAATTGCAAACTGAACCATTAATAACTTTATCATTAAGCTACTGGGGAGAAAAATATTTCCAGATGGGAGAAGTTAGAACTCTGATAGCTAGAGAAATGAATATTGTAAATGAAGTACAATTAGTTGCGTATTCTGTTAATCCGTATTCTGTAAATTCTGATTCTACCTTAACGTTTAATAATGTAGGAACTTACATGAAAGATGTCAATTTAGCACTTATGAAAGATATCAAAGGAATATCAACTAGGGTAAATTCTACTTATAGCAATAGTTTTTCCAGAAATGAAGATGCATACGTTAATATTAATGATCCTGATTTAGCTAAGTGGGTATCTGATTATGTTGGAGGTTAGAAAATGAATTGGTTAGATTTATTGGCAGAAGCACTAAGAAAATTAACTACTAAAGAATTACCTGGACTCCAAAAACAAATGTATGCATATATTGATAGTAAACATAGAGAGACTATTAAATACATTGACGATAAACTTAACAACAATACTCCAACAAACCCAGACACACCTAAACCACAACACATTGGTAAGATTATTGATGTATCAGAATGGCAAGGTGTGATTGATTGGAATAAGGTAATTGCTGATGATGTTACTTTGAGTATTATCCGAGTTCAGCATGGTTCTGCTCATCAAGATTTGAAGTACATGGAGAATTTGCAACAATGTATTTCAGCTGGTGGAAAGTATGCAGTATATGCATATTTTGCTGCTACATCTACATCAGACGCTCAACAAGAAGCAAGAGATTTTTATAACAGAACTCAAAAGGTTGTCGCAGGTAAGCAACAGCCTATTTTTTATGCAATTGATGTTGAAAGTATTGAAATGAGTGGGGACGTTACTCAGATGAGAGCTGGAGTAGAGGCTTATATGTCGCAACTCAATACTTTAGGTGTTCCAGATAATAAGATAGTTCTGTATATTGCTAATCACTTATACGATAAATTCAATCTGAATGTAGCCCGTCCTGGAGCAATCTGGATACCAAGTTACGGACAAAATGATGGAACATTGGCTAATAGTTTGAAGCCTACACATCCATATGACTTACATCAATATACAAGCAAGGGTAGCGTAAATGGTATTACTGGAAATGTAGATATGAGTGCAGAACCAAGTGAGAGATTTAAGGAGTTGATATTTAGTGCTTAGTTGGAACGGTGATATACATGAATTCTATTTTGATAACTATACGATCCACATTCAAAAGAAACTAGGAACAAAGAAATTTTAAAGCAATTTAAAGATATAAATACAAGATTGGATAGCATTGAAAAAAACTGGAAAAGAAGAAGGTGGTAGTGATGGAACATCTGAACCTTGATGATATTGGTTTGACTGATAGAGTTCAGTATAACGCAGCGGTTGCTAATTTTAATCAAATTCAGCGTACTGTTAATAGCAATACTGATGAGATTAAGAGTGAATTAGATAGCAAAGCTAATTTGCATGATATTAATGATAAAATAGACGCTTTAAATGAAGATTGGAAGGCAAGACTAAAGCGTGTAACTTTAGGTACTGATGAAGAAACGATTGAGAATATAGTGACGAAAATTTTAATTGAGAAAGGAGTAATCTAATGGCTCAAATATTGAAATATGTGATTGGTAAAGATTACAGACCTTTGACTGCTTTAGAGGCTAAGGGTGGTAATACTTTTACGCCTGACTATGATAAATCTAACTGGGTGCAAGCACGTCAGTATGAGGACAGTTTGAGACAAGTTTTTGTTGAGATTACCAACGAAGACGGTTCTGCCTATGATTTAACAGGAGCTAATGTCCTATTTGAAGGTATTTTGCCAGACAACGAACACAAGATTTTGGATAACTCTCATGCTGTATTTTATGAAGATCCAACAACTGGTAAGTTCCGTTTTGATATGCCAGCACAATCTTTTAGCGTAGTCGGGCAGTATAAACAAGCATTTTTCCGGGTGATGAAAGATTATCGTAATATTGCCACACTTGAATTTAAGTTTGAAGTACTGGCTGATATGGTTGTTACTGGCTTAGTTCCTAGAGATTATATCAGCCCGTTAGATGACTTGTTTAACACAATCAAGGAAACTGAAACTAAAAATGTAGCTGAATTGAAGAAGATTGTTGATGATAAGGTTGCGGAAATTACTAACTTGATGACTACCTTAAATCAAACTAATACAGCTACTTTGAGTGAGTTGAATAGTGCTAAAACAGCATTAGGGGCTTTAGAAGATAAGATTAAACAAGATGGGCTTTTCACTCAAGGTGAGGCAGAAGAATTTAAGAAATCAATTTTGATAAAAATGGTAACAGCTGACAGCCTGGAGGAATTACTTTACGGATACAAAATCACAATCGTACACAATCAAAAAGACTATCCTAAACCAACAGTTTTCTACTATGAAAATGCGATTGGTACTGAAATCGGCGGTTTAGGTGCTGGGTCATTTGGTGAAACGTTAACCAAGTTAGTTCCTTGTGAGGCAGAATATACGGATAATAATTCAATCGTTGTCCGTATACCACGTAATTTCTATATGGATGCTAAACCATATTACAAGTATGGAGATTGGTATTTAGGAAGTGGCAATAAAACAATTAAGATTAGTCTGGGTAATGTTGATGATGGTGCTGCTAAAACTGGAGACGGTAAAGGCAGTAGCTATTTATCACATAGCACAGGCTATTTCAATTATCCAACAGCTCCAAGTGATTTAAGGTCAGTTTATGTAAATGACACAACAGAGAGATTAGAGCGGAAATAAACGCAATATCCAAGCTAAAGTCATTAGTGCAGCTAGTGGTAAGAGTACAGTTGAATTATTAGATAGCAGTAACGAATTTTCAGACAACATACAAATGAATAATTTACAAGATGATAGCTTTGCAGCCTTTAATGGCTACAGGGCTATTTATTTTAGAAAATAAAGAAAGAAGGAACAAACATGGCAATAAATTTTGAACCTATTTTTTCTGAAATGGCAAATGGACCAGAAAAAATTAAAGAGAATTTCGACAAAATCAACAATGGCTTGGTTTGGGGACAACCACAGTCTTTTTTAAGTTTAAATGGGATTGGTAATTCTAATGCTTATAAAATTAGAAATGATGGTAATGAGATTCTAATAACAATGTATATCACTGGAGATGGTAGTGGATCATGCTACTTACCAACATCAATCTCAAATAAAATTGGCTATGATCAAGTAGTTGGACGTACAGATAATAACGGAATTGGCTTTATGAATATTAATTCTGGCACTGGCAAATGTACTTTCCATAAACCAGATGGGTCAGGACTGTATATTCAAGCACTAATTCCATTAGTAGCACATTAGGAGGGAAATAAATGAAACAAGTATATTTTTATGATAAAGATACAAAGGAATTTGCTGGCTATGATGTAATTGAAGATACTGCTGAGATTCCAGCTAATGCTACAACAATAAAACCAGCAGATAGTAATGGCGTTGGATTGTATGGCCCAACTTGGAACAAAAGTACAAATTCTTGGGATGGCTTAACAGAAGAAGAATGGAAACAAAAACATGCTACTTCAGAACCTAAACCAGAACCAACTCAAGATCAACAAACATTAGCATCTTTGACTAAGCAAGTTATGCAATTACAAGTAGCAATTACACAACAACAAAAGGTTAATGCAAGTTTAACAAAAC